>ERZ838839.85-NODE-85-length-117373-cov-47.241745_pt1 | contig 117373 bp, 86 predicted proteins | sample MGYA00519909_ERZ838839 | MGnify/ENA primary metagenome ERZ838839 (study PRJEB31850, sample SAMEA3708843) | human gut metagenome | biome: human gut; feature: human-associated habitat; material: faeces | place: China | collected 2014 ...
AAAATCATCGGCCATACAATAAATCTCTGTAACTTTAGACTCTGGAAACATAGTGGTAATCGTTTAAATATTATAATTCTGCACTATAAATTTAATACTTTATCGCTATGTTTCTAATTTACAATAGATTATATTGATTCTTATTTCGAACTCACGTTAATTAAATAATATGCTGTTTTTTCAGTTCGTCTGCTACACTTTCCAGTTCCTTGTACCATACCTCTCCAAACTTTCGTATCAGCGGTTCTTTCAAGAACTTGTAGACTGGCAGATTTTCTTTCTTTCCAAGTAGGACAGCTGCTTTACATACATCCCAGCGGTGATAATTCACAGCCTTGTAAGGTCCGTAGTTTCCCACACGAATAGGATATAAATGGCAGGAAATAGGCTTGTAGAAATTGCATCGTCCTTCTCTGTAAGCTTTCTCTATGGCACAATAGCAATATCCCTTCTCGTCGTAACATGTAAATACGCAATCTTTTCCATTTACAATAGAAGTTACCAGATCGCCGTCCTGGTCTGTATATACCACCCCTTGCCGGTCAATCACTTCACGTGCTTCGGGCGACAGTTCTTCCCAGATAATCGGAAGTACTTCTTCCAGCTGTGCTACTTCTTCCAGTTCTACCGGAGCTCCGGCATCTCCTTCTATACAGCATTCTCCTTTGCAGGCATCCAGATTGCAAAGAAACTTTTCGCGGAATACATCCAGGCTTACTACTACATCGTCTATTTGTACCATACTGATTTTTTTTTATCCGTGCAAAGATACGAAATAACTCCCATCTATCCCTATGCTGCTATCAGATTCTTCATTTCACTTTTTCTAAGTATGGGTGTAGAGAGATTTGGTGAGTGGTCTGTCCGTTTTTTGTATAAAGAAAGATAATGACATAAAAAAAGAACAGCGTGTCTGTCCGGAGTGATACCAGAATACAGACACGCTGTCTTCTATTAGAGATGTATATCTTATTTAATCAAGTCCTTACCAGACATTTCTGCAGGCTGAGCCATACCCAGGATGTGTAGGATAGAAGGAGCCACATCGGCCAATACACCGTTTTCTACCTTTGCATCCTTGTTTGCAGTTACGTATACAAACGGAACCGGATTCAGTGAGTGAGCAGTGTTTGGAGTACCATCTTCGTTCAATGCATGATCTGCATTACCGTGGTCTGCAATGATGATTACTTCATAATCGTTAGCTTTTGCAGCTTCTACTGTATCTTTCACACAGTTGTCGATTGCTACAACAGCCTTTTCGATTGCTTCGTAGATACCGGTATGTCCTACCATGTCACCGTTTGCATAGTTTACTACGATGAAGTCATATTTCTGAGTGTTGATAGCTTCTACCAGTTTGTCTTTTACTTCGTATGCACTCATTTCCGGTTTCAAGTCGTAAGTAGCAACTTTCGGGCTTGGTACCAGGATACGGTCTTCGTTATCGTACGGAGTTTCACGTCCACCGTTGAAGAAGAAAGTAACGTGTGCATATTTTTCAGTTTCTGCAATGTGCAACTGAGTCTTTCCGTTTGCAGCCAGATATTCTCCCAAAGTATTCTGTACGTTTTCTTTCGGGAACAAGATGTGTACACCTGTAAATGATGCATCGTACGGAGTCATACAGTAGAACTGCAAGCCCGGTATAGTCTTCATACCGTTTTCCGGCATATCCTGCTGAGTCAGAACAATAGTCAATTCTTTTGCACGGTCGTTACGGTAGTTGAAGAAGATTACTACATCACCTTCTTTGATAGTACCGTCGAAGTTTGCATTTACAATCGGTTTGATGAACTCGTCAGTAACTCCTTCATCGTATGATTCCTGCATAGCCTGAACCATATCAGTAGCTTTCTTACCTGTACCGTTTACCAGCAAGTCGTAAGCTTCTTTTACGCGTTCCCAACGTTTGTCGCGGTCCATAGCGTAGAAACGTCCTACGATAGAAGCGATTTTTCCTGCAGACTGTGCGCAGTGAGCAGAAAGCTGTTCGATAAATCCTTTACCGCTCTTCGGGTCTGTATCACGACCGTCCATGAAGCAGTGGATAAATGTATTTTCAAGTCCGTATTCCTTAGCGATATCGCACAATTTGAACAGATGGTCCAAAGAAGAGTGTACACCACCGTTTGAAGTCAATCCCATGAAGTGGATGTTCTTTCCGTTTTCTTTTGCATAAGAGAATGCAGCTACCACTTCCTTGTTCTGAAGGATGCTTCCGTCTGCACAAGCGCGGTTGATTTTTACCAAGTCCTGATATACGATACGTCCGGCACCGATATTCAGGTGGCCTACTTCAGAGTTACCCATCTGTCCGTCAGGCAAACCTACGTTTTCACCACTTGCCTGCAACTGAGAATGAGGGTAGTTAGCCAACAGACTGTCCCAATACGGAGTCGGGGTGTTGAAGATTACATCGTCTTTCTGACGGTCGCCACATCCCCAACCATCAAGAATCATTAAAAGCGCTTTTTTAGCCATACTGTTATTTGTATTTTAAGAGTTAATATTTCTATGCTTTACAACATGCAAAAATACAAAATATCTTGTGCTTAAGTGCATTTTTTAGGAATTTTATCCTTGTTGAAAACAAGGCAAGCCTGTTCATAACTGCAAAGTTATGAACAGGTGCTGTGAATAACTCTCTGTATTGTGAATAAAACAGAGAAATCAGAAGTCAAAAGAAAGTTGTTCGTTACCCAGCAGGTTGAAAGTCTTGCGGTGGTAAGGCGTAATGCCATATTGCGCAATGGCTGCCCGATGTTTGGGAGTAGGATACCCCTTGTTGCCTTTCCAGTCGTATTGCGGATAAGCTTCGTGTAGCTCTTTCATGTAGTCGTCCCTGTATGTTTTTGCCAGAATCGAAGCCGCTGCAATCGACAGATATTTTCCATCTCCTTTTACAATCGTAGTATGAGGCAAATCCTGATACTTGTTGAAACGGTTTCCATCTATCAGCAAATGCTGCGGGCGTACTTTCAGTCCGTCTATAGCCCGGTGCATGGCAAGAAACGATGCATTCAGAATGTTTATTTTATCAATTTCTTCGGGAGTAACTACCCCCACAGCCCATGCTACAGCTTCTTTTTCTATCACTTCGCGCAGTGCATAGCGTTGCTTTTCACTCAGCTGTTTGGAATCGTTCAGCAGTTCGTTGTGAAAATCATGAGGCAGAATCACGGCTGCTGCATACACAGCTCCGGCCAGACAACCTCTTCCGGCTTCATCACAGCCAGCTTCTATTAGTTCGGGATGTAAATAAGGTAGCAGCATCGTTCTTCGTTTTTTTAATTTCGGGCTGCAAAGGTACGTCTTTTCTCCGGAAGAGAGATCGGATATAACGGGAAGTTATGAATAAGTTATTGACTGCTCCTGTGAATAGGAGTTTGGAAAGAGTCTAGTTGTCTTGAGATTGAGGACGGTTTACCAAATTCCTGCTTCTCTTCTATGTACATTTGAACAGGGGAAACTCCTCTTTTGAGATTATGAGTTTTGTGAAGGATGTTGGAAGGTGATACTGAGGCTTTTCTGCAAGGTTTTCTAAATTTCTTTGCCGATAGAGATGTACGAAGCCTCCGGAAAGTTACCCATCCGGAGGCTTCATTATTATGTTAGTAGTATTAAAATTGCAGAATAGGATGCCATTCCTTTACCGTTTTCAAAATATCTTCTGCTGTCTTACAAGAGCCTTTAGTGCGTTTATTTGCCTTCTCGATAAATTTATCATCATAGATATTGATAAGGTGTGCTCCATTAAATTCAGATACCGGTTTTACAAATACAATACCATCGCATATATCACTAAGCTTTTGTTCTTTTGTGTACGGAGAACCTTTCTCGCCATAACTTGACATCTTTGTTGTGGGATTAGCGAAATATGTTTCTGTTCTTAACAGAGGAAAATCATCTTTTAAATCAAATCCAACAGGTTTATTGCCATATTTCTGAAATGCTTTATCTATCACACCGCCAGCTATAAGGTTCCACCGCGTTTCACTATTCTCTATATAGCCTTTGGTTCCCATCTGACCACCCCATAAATTGATGATGAATACATCTTTAGGATAACAACTTTTGAGTAAAAAGCCGGCTGAAGGCCAATTATAGTAGTAGTTACCTTGGCGTATGCCATTTATACGAGCCAGGGTATGTGACGCTCCTGCATAAAATACTATGTGCGCGCGTTTAATGATATAGTTCCTAATGATATTAAACATATTATCATCCCGTGAGCCCGTATATACATATTTTTTGCCATCAAAATAATCTTGTACATACGCCGGATCCAATAAAAGGATACGTGTCCGCAGACTTTTAGGCTTCTTTTGATTGTTTTCCCATACAGATTTGAAAACATCTGCATATTCTTTATATGGATTACCCAAATCATCGGGTGTGTATTGCAATATCTTAAATACCAGATCTTCTCTGTAAACCGGGGATTTTATCAGGCTGTCTGCGAGATACTGATACCTTTCGGAACCAAACTCAACTGCTAACGCATCAATATTAGCCGTTGAATCCTGTGCCGAAGCTGTTATCAAATCGCATAAGAATTGAGGATGTGCATCTATCCAATGGTCTTCTCCTATTGCAACAACTGAATGTGAACGTATTTTATCAAGTACATATTCCAAATGTGGTTGTCCGTTATTTTTAATGTATTGATAATAAGATTCTGTGTCAAGACAATCTTGCGCAATAGCAATGTTACTTGAGATTATCAAAAGTAACATGATAAGACATTTTTTAATCGTAATACTTCTCATTCTTATATTCATATCATATTGATTTATAGTTATGTATTAATTCTTATATTTTGTATTTTTCAACAAAACTCTACTAATATCGCAAATATAGTGTTTATAATCGGAAATATATTCTTTTATTTATATTATAAATAGAGACTTATTATCAGTAACTTATAATATAAATGTCTGTAGTGTTCGTATATTCATGAAATTCTTTGATCGGCTTTGGTAATTGAGTGGAATGGATAAAATAAAGAAGGATGCTGGTTACGATGAATACGAATCAGAAAGGGAAAAGCTGGTAATTCCAGAAAATATTATCTTGATTGTAAAATCAAATCCGCATTAAAAAGGAAAGTATATAAAGGTAGCCGAAACGGGCTACCTCTATATGCATTTAAAAGATAATATTTATGAATTTGATGCTGTTCTTACATACGATTCTTCTGGCTTTCGCCTGCACCGGTACCTTTGTACTTACTCTTTGTAGCATTGAACTTGTATCGCATGGTCAGAGAAAATCTTCTGAAATTAGTGATATAGTCTGTGGTAGTTTTTATTCCACTATACACTGTACATTCCATATCATTTTTTTCCAACAAGTTGGTTACCTGAAACTGAAGACTCAGTCTTTCATTGAAGAAACTCTTATAAAGTCCCATAGATACATCCAATGAGTTGATACCCATGTATGTATTCTGTGTGTGTCCTTTGGTGTAATAAGTACCGTTTACATCGAGCAGAAATCCTGCCGGCAGTGTGAAACTGTTTCGCCATACGATAACCATTCTTGGTTTGCTCAGTGTAAGTTCGCCTTCGTGCCCTTCTGTATGAAACCACTGCTTGTGGACTTGTGCCATGAGTTGCGGGTTCCAGCAGCCGATTACAGGTGATAATGTGATGGCCGATATGATATTGTTATATGGTTTGGCATTGACAATTCGCAGTAAGGATATGGTAGGGTCTGTTTCCGAATAAGGTTCATTAATCTGCATGATATCATCCTTTGTACGGTTATAAGTAAAGCTGAAATTTACCCATTTATACGAAGCAGACAATACCACATCCTGATTGATGATAGGTTTGAGGAATGGATTACCGGTCTGATAGGTATATTTGTTACTATAATATGTATTGCTTCTCAGCATATCGTACGAAGGACGTGTGATGCCGCTGCTGTAGCTCAACTGAACCTGTGTTTTTCCTATCGGGAAGTTTATGTTTACCGAAGGAAATATATTATTGAATTCGCGACTCTGTTCATCCATGTGCTTGCCTTGTTCGTAGTAGTCGAAATTCACATTTTCATATCTCACTCCGGCTTGCATATCCACTTTGCCGAACGAGCGCGAGTAGTCCATGAAAACAGCCGTAGAACCTTCCTTTATTCTACTGTCATCGTTGGCCAGAATACCTTCCTGGTTTAGATAGAGATTGCTTCTGTTTGTATGCGAATATTCACCTCCGAATGATAGACTTCCCTGCCACAGCGGATAGGATACGACAAGTTTGGCCGCATACAGCGTTCCATTATTTTTATTGAAAGTATTTACGTTGGTTTCGGTATTGCCGTTGGTTATTTCCTTTGTATGCTGACTCTCTTCCTTGACATTCCATAAACCATCGGCGTTGAAGTCAATGTTCCAGTCGCCTATCTGTCCGTTGTAGTAATAGTTCAGGCTATGTTTTGTGGAAGGATCTTCACCAAGCATTGTGCTTGTGTTAGTTTCATACAACTCCTTATCTGCATAAACTGTAGTATTGAACCGCCAGTCGCTTATGGAATTGAAATATTTGTCCATGTCGTAGCGTATACCCATGGAGTGCTTTTCATTGAACTGATAGTTTAGTGAAAGAACTCCCTGAACATTACTGTTTGAGTTCTTGCCGTATCTCGCATCCATTTCCTGCTCCCACAGTTTATCCAGATAGGTGGTCATACCAAGCATCTGATTGTTCCCATTACGGAATTTGCCTCCCAACAATGTACCAGACAGGTCGAATCCTCCTTTACGGTAGTTGAAATTATACTGGTCGAAGGTAGTCCATCCGTACGTTCTTCTGTGTCTTGTGACAAAACGGTTATTGAAACCGAAACCTTCGCCCACGGCCTTTTTAGTGATGATACGGATAACGGCTTTTACAGAAGCATCGTATCTCGCCCCCGGATTCTTCACCACTTCCACACGTTTAATCTGGTCGGAAGCCAATTGGTCCAACTCTGAGTTATCGCGTACCTTTCGTCCGTTGATATAGATTTCAGGAGTTCCCGATCCGAATACATTTACTTCATCATCTCCGGCAGAAACTCCGGGAATCTTATTCAGTAAATCCTCGCCGGTTCCTGCTTTTTCAAGGATACTGCCTTGAACTGTCGTTACCATGGCATCACCTTTCAGCTGCATTTTGGGTAAGTCTGCTTTTACCACTACTTCTCCCAATACTTGTGCATCCGATACGAGTTGTACGATACCGATATTGGCCGGAGATATCGGCTTACATACAGTCTTATATCCGATAGAAGATATTTTTACGATCTGGTTCTCCGATGTAGCCTCCAGAGTGAAAGCTCCGTCTTCGCCACTGACGGTTCCATTTACAAACGCCGAATCTGGCAGCGAGAGCAGTACCACATTGGCAAAGGGTAGCGGCTGGCTATTCTCGTCAATCAGTTTTCCTTTTACGGTCTGTGCCGATACTCCGAGCGGAAGTATCAGATAGCATAGTAGCAGTAATGTTTTCTTTAGCATATTCATAGTCTGTCTATATAGAGGTTTGGTTTTATTGTTGCAAAAATCTTCATCCTATTCGATGTTTCTGCTACCCTATGGGGTAGTTTTTCATTCGCAAAAATAGAATGAATTATTTGAACAAGATAAAAAATCACCTCTACAAACCAGTTCTTGCCATTTGCTGCTACTGCTTTGATTATCCGTGGTTTATAGGATAGATCACAACCATAGTCTCTCTACAATTTCATTTTTAGTGCGCTATTATCCGTCGGTTCGGTGTCAAATCTCCGATGAAATGATTTTCGTCCGATTGACTATATAGCCTTCTTGACAGAATGGAAATATCTTATCTGCAAGCCTTGGCAATTTGTTTTACAATGTAGGGACCTTCATAAATAAATGCAGAATAAATCTGTACCAGATGAGCTCCTGCCTTCAGCATGGCCTGCGCATCCGAAGGAGTTATGATACCACCGGCACCGATTATCAACATCTCTTTGGGAGCATGTTCAGACAGGTATTTTACTATTCTTGTCGATTTCTGTAAAACCGGCAACCCGCTGATACCTCCTGCACCTATATTCTTTATCTCAGTTTGGGTTGAATGGGTGAACAAGGAACGGTCCTGACTGGGGCCACATGCAATAAAGCCGTCGATATGATGTTGGATGGCAAAGCTGATAATGTCGTCTACTTTCTCAAGAGTAAGATCGGCTGGCAATTTCAGGAAGACCGGCTTCTTGTATGCTTGTTTATCTTGTAATAGAGTAGAAAGTATCGGTCCTAAGATTTCCGGAGCAATACTTCCCCAGTTTATGGTGTAATAATCGGCATATCTGTTGAATGTATGGTATAAATCTAAGATATCTGTCATTGCCTGTTCTGTATTGTCCGGATGGTTGGTATTGATATTAATACCCAGAATATATTTCCCGGATTGTTTCCTTTTTAGGTTTTGTAAGAATACAGTCTTCCCGGGGTTATTAAATCCGGTTCGTGAAATAAGAGCCTGATCTTTAGGTAAGCGGAATATGCGTGGGCATGGATTTCCTTTTACTTCTTTCGGTGTTACGGTACCTACTTCTATAAAACCGAAGCCCAAATCACTAAGTTCATCAAAGCAGTTGGCTGCTTTATCAAACCCGGCTGATAATCCGACGCGATTTTTGAAAGTGAGATTTTTCCATTTCCATCCGGCTGTTTCGGTGTGACATGATGATCTGACAATCTTTCTTACCGGAGTGAGATGACGATAAAATTGAAGTGATTTAACGATTTTGTTGTGAATGTCTTCCGCGTCGATCTGGAAGAGTAAAGGACGAAAGATTGATTTATACATAAGCTTTTGAATTGATTTCTTTGTGCAAATGTATAATATAATATTGAGAAGATTTCATAAAAAAAAGTTATCACCTATTACGTGAAGTGATGATGACATTTTCTGCCTGATGAGGCTGATAAACAGTCTGTTCAGAACTCTGTTATCCATCTGTCGAGTGTCATTTCTTCCGGGAGTCCGTTTTTAAGCGATTCGCTGATGTGCTTTTTCAGCCGGAATTTTTTTTGTGAGATGGAAGCAGGTGATACTGCAAAAATAGTTGCCAATTGGGCATTGCCGAAACGTAGGCGGATGAGCACGCACAGATGAAGCTCCTGCTTCGTCAGTGTAGGGCAGAAACTCTGCAGGCGGGTTATAAAATTGCCGTATACACTTTCGCACACATCTTCTAATGCCTTCCATTCCTTGTTCTCCAGCACTCGGCATTTCTCTCTCAGTTCCTTCACCAGTCTGTCGTTGTCTGCCACATAGTCGGCAAGCATACGTTCACGCTGCTTAAGGTTAAGGTTCTCTTCTGATATACTACGGAACTTATCTGCCTCCCGTCTGGCCTTATCCAGTTTGGAAGAATAGTCGTTAATATGAAGTTGAAGAGAGTTTATCTTTTCAGACAGCCTGCCGTTCTCAACCTGAAGGCTGTCTATCTGTTCACGGTATTCATGCAGTTCTTCAGAGTTCATTTCCTGACTGGACAGCTGTTCCTTCAGTTCCTCCATGTAGCGGTTGTTCTGCATGAGCCGTGTCTCGTATTCGTGCAGTTGAAGCATGTAGTCCTGTAGCTGTTCCGACTGTTTGCGGATGGTGGTTTCCTTTCTCACAAGCCGTTTCTGATAGAGGTAAGCTACGACAGCTATAGCCACTATCAGGCATATCGTGATGATGAACATCATACGCTGTGCATCTGCCTTTTTTAGCTTCAGACGCTGCTGTTCAGTGATGAGTTTCTGGTGGTCGTACTTCTCCTTGTAGGCGATGATTTCCTTGCCTTTGTCTAAGGACATGACGGAGTCTGTATAGAAAAGAAGTGAATCACAGTAAGTTTTCAGGTATTGACGATATTTAGAATTATCGCATAATCTATACAAATATCTATAAACAGATTCTTTAGTATAAACATTATCAGTATTCAATGCTTTGTTTAAATAATAGAAAGCAGAATCTAATTTACCTAAACTAAACAAATTCTTTCCTATTAATGAATTTGAACGATATTTTACAGGAAATGGTCGCAAAATACATAAAGATTTCTCATATTCACAGCTGTTAGTATATACCAAAGCGATTTCTTGTTGCACACCATAATAATAATCATCATTTTCAAGTCCAAGTTCCAATGCAATCTCCATGCATTTCTGATAAGTTTCTATCGCTGCAGGCAGTTTATCCAAAAGACAATAGCATCTGGCCAGATATTGCAATGATCCCATCTGGTACCTTTTATTAGAATCTTTCACTGCATAATCGTATGCTTTAGAGCAAGCTTCTAAGGCATATCTCTCAAAATTACGATACAAATAAAGCTTTCCTAAAGAAGACATTATCAGATATCCGGTCTTATAATCATTAGTTTTTTCCACCTCTGTTTTGCCTTCCAGATAATACTGCATGGCTTCTTCTATATTCCCTAAATTATAGTTTATATTACCCATATAAAGTGCAGACATAGCCTTTCTACGGGCATTATCTGTCGGCTTGTAATAATCGTATGCTATCCTCACAAGGGAATCTGAAGGGATTTTCATCATCCGTTTGTACTGCGCCTGCGTCACTAGCAGACACCACAGCGCATGGTTCTCCTTATCCCGGCGTGCTGAAGGCATCGGCATGGCCTCCAGAATATGAAGCGCACTGTCCGGGTGGTCAAACATCACGGATTCTGCATGAACCAGTTCCGGAAGCGGCGTTTTCTCCTTGCCGTTTCCGCTGCATTGGATATTCAAAAGGGCTGTAAAAGCAATCAGAATGTACAGAATATAGTGGGTTATCTTTCTCATTTTACGAATTTTGAGGCAAAATTAGAAAAAATAGGATAGACAGGGAGCATTTTGTCTGAAAAGGGAAGGTCTTTTCTTTCATTTTGCAGGAAGATGTGACAGGTGGGGTGTAAAGCAAATAATGTAGATTTACCTCTTTCTTGTTTGTACCGTATTTTACTCCTGCTTTTACTTTAAATACTCCTTTCTAATCGGTACTGTACTTTTTCCATGAAAAAATTCTACTACTATCAGGTGAGTACTGGAGTTTTTACCTGTAAGGACTGGCGGTAACTTATAAAGTAGAGCAGCGTAACTCTCGTTTTATTCTTCTATCTTTGCATTTCAGTTTAAACGAATCGGTAGAAGGCATGTTTACAGTGATTAGTATCATGATAGGGGGGATTGCATTGGGCTTCCTCTTGAGGAAACAGCGGATGACGGGAGTGCATCGGGTTATTACGGCACTGATCTGGCTGTTGCTGTTTTTGTTAGGGACAGAAGTAGGCGGGAATCGCCGTATTATGGAAAATCTGCATACTTTGGGAGTAGAGGCTGTAGTGATTACCCTGGCTTGTGTATTGGGAAGTTGTGTTTGCGCATGGGGACTGTGGAAGGTACTCTATGGAAGAAAGGAGGCAGAGCAATGAAAGGAAGTCTGATTATTGTCGGCTTTTTTGTACTGGGTACAATAGCCGGTATGTGTGGCTGGATTCCTGCATCTTTTCAGCAGAGCAACTTGAGTTTTTATGCGTTGTGTGCTCTGATGTTCAGTGTGGGCTTAAGTATAGGCAACGATCCGCAGACCATACGTAATTTCTGTGCCCTGAATCCTCGTCTGGTTTTCCTTCCGCTGATGACAATATTGGGCACATTGGCTGGAGCGGCAGCAGTCAGTCTGTTGTTGCCTCACCGGAGCCTGACCGACTGTATGGCTGTAGGTTCCGGCTTTGGATATTATTCTCTTTCGAGTATTTTTATTACGGAGTACAGGGGAGCAGAGTTAGGCACCATTGCCTTGCTTTCCAATATTTCACGGGAAATTATCACTTTGCTGTGTGCTCCTTTACTGGTGCGCTGGTTTGGCAATCTGGCTCCTATTTCATCGGGTGGGGCGACTACCATGGATACCACACTGCCTATTATCACCCGTTGTGCCGGACAGGAATTTGTAATTGTATCGGTATTCCATGGTTTTGTGGTCGATTTCAGTGTACCGTTTCTGGTTACTTTCTTTTGTTCGATGTAGACCACTTGCAGGATAGGCTGGAAAAAGAGACTGTCTCATAAGAAACTGTCCTCAAAAGCTATACATACGACTTTAGGGGAATAGTTCAAAGTTTATTTGGGACAGCCTCTTTTTGTTTTCATATTATTTTCACCAGATAAAGTTTTCTTCTTTTTTGTATCATTTTTATACGTTTCCTATACATTTATTTTCTTTTCATGAAAAAATGAGATGCAGTATTTCCCCACTCTTCTCATTTTAACAATAGGAAAAATTACTAAACTAAACTTTATCCAATGGAGATAAATGTAAAAAGACTTTCTACCTTATTCTTTTGCAGCATATTTTTAATTACAACAGCCTGCAACGACGACATCCCCAAAGAACAATCTGCTATTTACCCAGAAAAAGATATTCAATTTGAAAACCAGTTAAAAACTTATCTATCCACATCCTACCCTTGCCAAATATCCAACATAGAAATTACAGATAAATTTGTAATCATCAAAGGTTATACATCCTCTGATTCTACTCCTGTCTACTTAGGTGAAGTTTGTCCGTATGAAGATGTTGTTGCTCTTGACCGATTCAAATTTTCCGTACCTATCAACGAAAGTAACTTTACCGTAAAGCTCGATCGTTTTTATGAAAAAGACGGTATTAAACACGACCGGATATTATCCAAATGGGCATTATTTGCCAAAGGAGAAACTAAAGACAAAATTGTTTCGGCCGCACATTACCCAGATAAGATTTATGCAGCACAAACACTTGAACTTTTAAAACTACGTAATAAAAAGGGGATTGGAGGACTTTTCTACAATCAGTTTGTATCTGATATAGATAAATTAGACATCAGCAGTGCCACCGTCAATGTAGTGGTAAGTCATTTCTTTCATTTACAGCAAATGGGAGGAGATACACCTTATGAATATTCAGGTAAAACTTATTATGTAAATGAATCTTATTTAAGAGAAACACTTGATAAGATCTTGACTCTGACAGCAGAAAAAAAGATATCGGTTGCAGCTATTATCTTATTCGAACGGGCTGAGAACTGTTCCGACCCTAGTTTTGGAAAGCTAATGCAACATCCTGACAATAACGGAGGTATATATACGATGCCCAACATGACTACACCGGAAGCTGTAAATACCTATGCAGCCATCATCAATTATCTTGCTTCTCGCTATTGTAGAACAGACAATAAATATGGACGTATTACACACTGGATTTTACATAATGAAGTAGATGCCTCCGTACAATGGACCAATATGGGTAATAAGCCGGTAGTTGTATTCACCGATGCTTATATGAAATCACTCCGCTTGTGTTATAATATCACCCGTCAATACGATATGCACAGCGAGGTACTTGCTTCATTCACACATTCATGGGCATCCCCCTGTCAACCTAACTGGAACAGCGCCCAAGACATTATCGAATTGCTGACACAATACAGCCAGGTAGAAGGTGATTTTCTGTGGGGATTGGCTTATCACAGCTATCCGTACGATTTACTGAACCCACGCTCTTGGGAAGACCCGTTAGCCACTCTTTCCATGAACACACAGTTTCTTACTTTTAAAAACTTAGAAGTATTAAACCGATGGGCACTGACAAAAGAAAATATGTATTTAGGAACAAAGAAGCGTTCGATATGGCTGTCGGAGGCAGGAATTAATTCACGTAGCTACTCGGATGAGGATCTTCAAGAACAAGCAGCCGGATTTGCTTATGCATGGAAAAAATTGAACGGATTGGAAGGAATAGACGGACTTCAATGGCACAACTGGCTCGACAACGAAGGCGACGGAGAGGGTGCCATGCTCGGACTGCGTAAATATCCTGATAAAAACAATGGGGAAACTAAACCCGTATGGGAATTGTACAGACAAGCAGGAACAGAAAAAGAAGATGAAGCATTTGCTCCTTTGCTAAACGTGATAGGTATCCCCAATTGGAATATTATTGAACCTTTTTGAATATTAACCCTTTATACACAAAACTTATGACTAGAACAAAGAAATGTAAACTATGGAGTATGGCAAATATATTATTATTGCTTCTATTACTCCCTTCCTGTAAGGATCATGAAAATTTTCCGGATGTACCTTCTATTGAAGAGCCACAAGTACCACCGGTAACGCTTAGTATCAACACCCAACAGGACAGTCAGTTGAATTTATCAGTATCCGAAGACAGCATTTATACAATTACCGGCAAGACAGGAAATACAGACCCTTATTTTTTCATTAATAAACTCGAGTCAGATGCACCGGAAGAGTGTTGTGTTCTGGAGTTTACCTATACGCTAACCGAAGATATCGATAATTTTGAAATATTTTTTATTGATGAAACAGGTAACATAGAACCAGCTCGTTCATCCAGCTTCGGAATCATTAAATCCTCTGACGAGTGGGCCACATATGCTCTCCGGCTAAAAAAGAAACGTAAAGAATTCAACTGGGGATTCATTGACGAAAAACTGCGCCTTGACATCGGAAGTACAGACCGTACAAAAATGCAGATTAAAGATATGAAACTCCGCGCAATGAACGAAGAAGAGAAAAAAGCGGAAGAAGAAGAGGATAATGCTGAGAACGAAAAATCGAAATATGAACAGGCTATCAAAGATTATCTGACCAAAGATTATCCTTGTCGTATTACTAATATCGATGTATCTTCCGACCAAATTACAATTACAGGAAACTGCACAGGAGAAGGAACATTTTTCCTCGCTGAAATTCCAACGTTTGTAGACTTATTCAAAACAGACAAAATTGATGAAGCTTATAAAATACCATTAACTCAAGCTTCCTTTACACAAACGGTGGACCGCCGACGCATCATAAACGGATTTACTTATGATGGTCTTTTGTCGCGTTGGGCTATCTTTAAAGAAGGAACAGAAAAAGATGAATTGGTATCGCATGCCCATTACGCAGATAAAATTGCTCCTATCAGAAGTATAGAAGCGCTTAACCCCGCAGGGAAAAAAGGACTGGGAGGTATCATCAATTCTCCTTATCTGGAGTCGGATGTACGGGATTTAGGAATAACAAGTGCTACAATCAATGTATGTCCGGTACTTTTTATGCATTCCACCAGGCAAGCAGATGATATAGAACATCAATACAATGGAAAGACGTATTATTTCAGCAAAAGTTTTTTAGAGAGCAACCTTGATGCTCCTTTGAAAATTGCAGCAAAATATAACGTTGCAGTAGCTGGTATTTTGTTATTCCATCCTGCAGCTACAGCGGGAGTAGACCCTATCATTGCTTCTATTTTACAGCATCCTGATTATAGTGCCAAAGGTACTTATACAATGCCTAATATGACTAATATAGAATCGACTGACTATTATGCTGCCATATTAGACTTTCTTGCACAACGATATAGTACTAAAGAAATGCGTATCACACACTGGATTATGCATAATGAAATAGACGGAGCGATTAATTGGGTAAATATGGGAGAACCGGAAGTGGCTACATTCATGGAAACTTATCAACGTTCTATCCGCATGTGCTATAATATCATGCACCAATACGACCAAAATGCACGTGTATATATTCCTTTTACCCACGGTTGGACGAAAGCTGCCGGAGGAGGATGGTATCAAGTTACAGATATGCTGGATATGCTTAATTTATATAGCCAAGCTGAAGGAGATTTCTTCTGGGCACCGGCATGTCACAGTTATCCGGAACAATTAGGAAACCCTGAGGTGTGGAATGATAAAAATGCTACATTCAGTATGAAGACTCAGTTTGTTAGCTTGAAAAATCTGGAAGTACTAAACAAATGGGTATTGACAGAAAGCAACAAATATCAAGGAGTTCATAACCGTTCTATATGGTTGTCTGAAACAGGAACCGGAACTCCCGTTACCCCCAGCGAAGAAGATAATATCAAGCAAGCAGCTGGATTCGCATATGGATGGAAAAAAATCAAAGCTCTTGAAGGTATAGAAGGTACTCAATGGCATAACTGGTTTGATAATCCGGCCGAAGCTGTATTATTAGGACTTCGCTTCCAGGAAGGAACAGGGAAACCTGAAGCCGGACAGCCTAAACCTGTATGGCATACGTATCAAAAAGCCGGCACTGCTGAAGAAGAATATTTTAAACAGTATCTTCCGGTTATTGGTATTCCTGACTGGAATATAATCCAACCTGTCAGCGACTAACTTCATAACAAAAAGAAGCGAAGATGAGGCTTAGCTCAACAGTATATAGGCCAGCGGAATAAGGATTCCGACCAGCAGATACCATTTGCCTCTGCCTTTCAGACCGTTTTTCCCTTTTACCATCCACATCCCCGAAAGAGCAAAGAAAATGAGGGAAATTGCAAAAAAGTCGCCCATGATGTTCCACCCTTCCACACGGTTGTAATGAAGACGGTTGAACCAGTATACAATGGGACGTTTCTTGTGTACTTCATAATCCAGTGTACCGTTGCCGGAATTGTAGATTCCTACTCCGCCGTCCAGCATCAGACGGATGTTTTCCTCGTCTACCGGGAAGACACGTTTCAGGGTAGGAAGTCCTTCGGTTGCATTCCACGTTTCGGTCAGTGCTTCCTTATCCATACCGGCTTTCCAGGTCAGTGTGGCTTCTGTAGTCTGAAAAGAAGGGTCTTTCCCGTTCATGTGGTTGAGCAGCATGCCCGATACCCCATAAATCAGACTGACTCCTACCATGAGGAAACCCAAATCGCGATGGATTACACGCAACCAGTATGAAAAACTTTTATTCTTCCACCACTTCATAGTTCGTTCCGTCTATATAATAAATGGAATAAAAATCTTTTTGGTTGTCTTTCATCCATTTGCGCATGTTGGCAATGTTTGCGGTTTCCGCATCGCACGATTCTGCCGAGCCGTCGTCTTTCACCTTTTTGTCGTTGATGGCTTCTTCCATCTGGTCGATGTATTCTTTGGTCAGACGGTTTTCACGCAAGATACCTTTAATGATGACTTCCGAGCCAATCAGTTCGCGGTTGAATCCGCCGATTTCTCCTTTGGCTTCTACGCGGATAGAGGTTTTCTGGTCTTTACCGGCTACGAAACATCTTCTTCCGGAATGTTTGCAGGTATGGGTGATGAAACCACGTAAGCTTACTTCTTTTCCTACGTTCTCTTCTGCTTTTGCCAATATATCTTCTACGTACTGTGCCTGACTGGCGGTTACGGCAGTAGAGTCGGCTGTGTCTGCATTGTTCTTTTTAGAGGCGTTGCCGCAAGCGGTGAGGTTCAGTCCTAAAATGGCTACTAATAAATATACATACTTTTTCATACTTGTTTGTTTTTTATTGATTTATACATTCAGTTTTCTTTTTTCATAATCAGTAAGGCTACCCATCCCGGGATACCGGTCAGCAATACCCATCCGGCACAGAGTCCGCGTCGGGCAGGAGAGGTGCGTCGGAAGAGAAGCAGTGCAGAAAGCGCCAGAAGTGCATTCAGTAGAAAAGCTTTCCAGGTTCCGGTATGCCAATAGAGGTTGATAAAGGCATTCTCTTCGCTTTGCAGGGAAAGGCGGAAAGGAAAGAGCCACTCCGAAACACTGTCCCACATGACTTGTTTGACAGGCTGGTAATAAGAGGAGAGGCAAGACAAGGTTTCCGTATCCAATCCATATGTATCCATCCCTTGATTGTCGGTAACAGATACGGTCCAGTAGAGAAGATTGCCTAAGATGGTGAGCTGGTCTTTTTCCGGGCAGAAAAGACGTATGTCGAGACGGCGGAAGAAATAGCCGCCTTCTGCTGTACTTTCTATGATTCCCACTTCACCCTCACGACCGAAAACAAAGCCGTAGAACCGTTTGTCGGATACTTCACTCATGACAAACCAGCGTATATCCAGCGAGTCGCTGAGATGAGTATTTTTCACGAAAGGACGTCCGTTTACCATCTTTAGGTGAAAGAGTTCCCCGTGGGCATCCAGACAGAAATAACCTTCTTCGTAAGGCTTGCGGGTAGAAGGATTTCCCCAATAGCCTTGTGCCGGAAAGGCAAATCCTTTTTTCTGCATTTCTTCCTGAAAGCGCTTGCTCTTCTTTTCGTCTGTGGTATTGGTCTCTGCATCGGTGAAAGTAATCCGGTCTGTCAGAGTAAAATAGTCGCCGGGCAAGGTCAGTTTGCCGCGTTTGGGCATCGCTTCGAAAAGTACGCCCATAGGAGGCTGAGGCATCTGCATGTCTTGCGGACGGTAACGGAACATGACTTGTGTCATGCGTAATGTTTTCATGTCTATGGCATGACCGTCGATGGAGTCGGGCATAGTGCCGTCCAGCATCAGCTGGCGGGCATTGAGCAGCGGCAGCAGAGAGTCGTAGTCGGCACGGGCATACCGGTTTCCTTTAATGTCGGAGAAGAAGTCCGGATGGGTGCGGAAGTCTATCATGCAGAGTTCCTTCAGACGAGCACTATAGTACATGAGCGGGTATCCTTTCGATTCGTCGGTCATTTTTTGAGCCAATGAAGGGATAACCCAACTTCCTACCAGTGTGGTAAAAGCGACAATCGCGATAAATATAAGATTCTTGTATTTCATTTCGTCCTTGTTTTTAGTGTACGGGAAGAGAGATTACTGGATGCCGTTCTTGAAACGCGCGCAAGAGTAAAGCGGAAAAAGAAGGGCCAAAAAGGCAATTGCAATACTTTCGGCAAGAAAGTGTGCGTATACACCGGGATATTGCGACACGTAGAGCATGGCGATACCTGCTATTCCTGTCAGCGCATTCCATATACGCTGTTTCCATTGTGGTTCGATGCATACCCATGCGGTGAAACCATACACGGCAATACCTGCCATGCTCCATGGAAGCAGTTGCCAGCCCAACTGGCGCAACACACCGGCCGGCAGATAAAGGCTTCCGATACCTACAAGCACAACCTCGAAAAGGAAGAAAAGGAGCAAGAGAGCGCACAGACCGTACAGCAGCATGCTGCTCATGATACGGATCTCCTGTGCAGGAAGATGCAGGGTGAGCTTCAGCCGTTTGTTGGTCATCTCCGGTACAAACTGTGTCAGCGCAAGAACCAGTCCGGCCAGCAGTGTGAGACTGGCAAACCAGGGAGCTACAGAAACACCTTGATAAATGTGGCTGTACCAGGTATGGACTGCTCCTTCGAGACGAAGACTGTATGTGATTTCAATAAATGTGTAGGTCAGCACAGCGGCAAAGAGCAGCACCAGTACACCGATAATACGGCGTGTCTTTATCCATTCTTTGTATCCTAATGCATAAAATAAATTCATACGATTCAATATTTACCTGTTAAACCAATAAATGCGTCTTCCAAAGAGAGATTTTCTTCTTTAAACTGTTCTATTCCGTATTGTTTCAGCTTATGAGCGACTTCTGCTGTAGGGAGGAAGGAATACAGTTCCCAGTTGTTTCCTATGTGTTCGCAATTCCAGATGCCTTCGTCTTGTCCGAAGCGGATATCGGCAGAAGAGGTGAAACGGAAACGGCGGAATCCTTCCATGATTTCCTTTACGGGTTTGTGCAGAAGCAGACGTCCGTAGTCCATAATCATACAGTCGTCTATCAGCAGTTCCATGTCCTGAATAATGTGGGAGGTGAGGAATACAGTCTTGTTTTCTGCCGAAGCATATTCTTTCAGATATTCTACAAACAGACGGCGGTATCCCGGGTCGAGCCCCATGGAGAAGTCGTCGAGAATAAGCAATTCCGGATCTTGTGCAAACAGCAGTCCTAAAGCCACTTGTGAGCGCTGCCCGCAAGACATGGTACTTAGTTTTTGGGAGGGGAGTACCTGTAGCTTTTTCAGCAGTTCGTAGTAGGCATCGCGGTTCCATTTGGGAAAGAAGCCGCTGTAGAAACGCTCAATCTGGCCTACATTGAAATAGGTATGCTGTACGTGGCCTTCGAGCAGCAGACCGATACGTGCTTTGGTCTGTGGGGTGAGGTGTTCCATTTCTTCGCCAAAAAGCCGGCATACACCGCTCCGAGGCTTCAGATAGCCGTTCAGGATGTTGATAATGGTAGTTTTCCCGGTTCCGTTTTTACCCAATAAACCTAATACCTTGCCTTTTTCTACTTCAAAACTCAGGTCTTTGTAAATAAGCCTGTTGCCGTAATAATGTGTGATTTTATCGCATTCAATGATTTTATCCATGTCGTTCGTTTAAAAGTGTTGCAAAAATAGTGCATTGGGAAATGCTGCGCCATCCCCATTTGTAGGTATTCTTACGCATCAGAACCGGCATCCGATGTGCAGGCCGATATCATGCCGGTCTGTTCCGGTCTGTGTGGTACGGTATGCACGCGTGTACTGATAAGACACTTCTCCATACAGTTCCAGCTTTTCGCTCCAGGCATATTCGTAGCGCAGGCCGGTTCCTGCAAGGCTTCTTGGTGCTGTATAATATTCGAACTCCTGAAGCAGAAGATCTTCTCTGCTGAAGGGTGCCTGCTGGTTGCTGCCCGGAGTAGTATAGAGGCCGTCTTCTTTCAGGGTACCTCCTCCTGTGCCGTATCCGGCTTGCAGGCGTAGGGTATATACTCCTTTACGGTGTGGGATGCTTCGTGCGGCATGGGCTATAGCTTCTATCTGATGAAGGTCTTGCTTGCGGTAATAGGGATATACGGAAGTGGTGGTATTCCGTGCATAAAACGAGGTTCGGATACCGGTAATCCATTTCGGATTCCGACCTGCCCGGCCTGCATAAAGTGTATAGTCCAGTTTGCCTTTCCATTCCTTGCGGTCCATTACTTCATTGCTGCCGTAGTAAATGATTTGGGTGACGTTCGACTCGTCTGTAGATTCTTTGTACGAGTTCTCGTAATTTTTCAGATTATGACAGCTTATACCACCATCTATAATGTGGGTGCAATTGCCTTTCCGGTAAGACAAACGTCCGTTGTATCCTTTATCCGTACCTTCGTGGGTGGTAAAGGTGACTGAGGTGGAAGTACCTTTGCCGAACCTGCCCTTGGGAGAATGGAAGAATACTTCGCTGAACCATTGCAGGCGAGGAGAGAGGTGCCACAAGCCTTGCAGGGAAAGACCGTGCCATTCGGTGAACAGTGGGGTACGGCTTGCGGTATAGCCGCTTTCGCCGAAGGCTTCTTTCAGTCCGTAGAAATTGCCGTAACTGATGAGGGAATAATACTGGATATCCTTGTTGCCGTAGGTGGCAAACTCTACGGCCTCATTGTTGCGGTGATAGTGGTACGAGAGTCCGACAGCCCATGCCTGGTTAATCTGCCAGTTGATACCGGCAGCTACCTGCATGTTCATCAGTGTATTTTTATGGCGCAGGTCTTTGTATTTGGCATAATTGGCTGCGGTATAGTCTATGGAAGCTCCGATGCTGAGTTGGGGAAGTGCCTTCCAGCCTATTCCTCCCTGCAGATGATAAGTCTCCATCTTCTTGTCCCCCTTGTTGGAAGAGTTGGCTTCTACAATGTGGAAAGGAGCAGACGGATTGATGAAGGCGGTTCCTTCCATATCTTTCCCTTTAGATTGGAGGTAGCCCATGGCTCCGTAGAGGGTGATGTTCCGGTTCAGACGGTAATACGATTCGGTGTGAATACCTCCCTGGGTATGGTGCTTGCTTTGCTGGTAGTTGTAAAACGAGCCTTGGCCAATGTGGGCGGAGACTTGCAGATATGACAAATGTGCAGGTAGGGACAAGACGGTGAGAAACGCCGGGTTGTGTCCGGCTGTCGTGGTTTCCTGATGCACGGATGTGGCAAAGTCTGCCAGTTGATGAGGCTCGGCAGCGTATATGTCAGAACAGGTGAGGCTATAAGCCCCACCTATCCCAAGTAACAGGTAATGAAATTTTTTTCTCATGTATAAATCGTATTCCTCGGTTGGGAGATTAGTTTCTCAACGACGACTTGGCACGCTGGTGGAAGTCTTTGCTTGAGTTGTTGGTATCCTGATAAATGATGCGGGCTCCGTTTTTGAGAGATGCTTCGGCATCGATACCACTGGGGTCTGTACTGCCTTCTGTACCTCCGCTGTACTGGTAGACCAGTTTATCTTTGTTTCCGGCAATGGCTTCGGTAGCTGCCTTGTCTACATTGCGGTAAAGGGTATATCCCATTCTGCCAGTAGTTTCAATGTATCCGGCATCTACGGCTTCTGTCAGACGTTTCAGTGCACCCGACTCTCCGGCTTTGAAGACTTCGATACCGTCTACAATCCATTCATTGGGTACTTTCTTTCTACCCATCACCTGACTTCCGCCGTAGTTGTTTGTTGTATTGGGGTCGTCGACAAAAGCCTGCAAGGTTGTTCCTTCGGGACGGAAAAGGAAGAAAGCCGGAGAAACCTGGCTCAGCGGCCATGCATTGCCTAATCCGTAGACCATTGCACTGAGGTAGTGTGAAGTAGGGATGGCAGAAGAGGGAGCCGGATAGTATTTGGTATTGCTCAGTCCTGAAGACGGATCGTAGAAGCAATAGTAGTCGGGGTTTGCATAGTTGACAGACTGGGAATAAGTGACGGTGTTGTCGATGGCTCCGCACATGTTGACTACAATCTGTTTACCCGATTCCAGTTCTACCTGTGTGTTGAAATGCCATACAGCCATTCCTGCCGGAGTCCATCCTTCGTTTTTGTAGAAAAGTTCTCCGTTTACATAGTCCTTGTTTGCCGAAGTGGCATTGTAAGGATTGACCATGGCAAAGGCAAGGTCGCTGATATCGACTGTGACAGGCGAGTTGTTGTAAAGCACTACCGACTGGTCGAAGTTGAAGCCTGCGCCTCCTTCATCATCCGGACAGCCTCCGATGTAAAGTTCCTTGATGATAACCGAGCCGCTGTTCGATGCCACCAGTTTCAACGTGATGCTGAGTGGCTGGTTGCCGACCACTACATTGGAGTTTACTCCATTGAAGACCACTACATCGGTTCCGTCTATCCGGGTTTCGGTAGCCGATGCTTCGTAGGTTCCGGAAGGAATCTGGAAGACAGCCTCTCCGCTGGTATTGGTCTTGGCATCGTATTCGGTGTTGTTCACGGAGTTTCTCAGCGTAACTACGACGTTTTCTGCCGGAGTAATGCTGCTTTCCGGATACTCAAGTTTTACTATCAGTTCGGTGGTCTGGTATCCGTTTTCATTGTAGTCGTCGCTGCAAGCGAAACTTACTGCTGCCAGAATCAGGCAGCACAAAAGATAGAGATTCTTTTTCATATTGCTTTAATGTTTATAATTTCAGTTTCAGTGTAATGCCATAGTTGAAAGTCGGCACATATCCGGAGCCGAAAAGACTGACGTCGGTACCGGTATGATATGATTTGATTTTTCGCATGGTATCGAAAAAATTATTGGCATAAAACGATACGGTCATGTGTTTGCCGATTTCTTTTGTGACATTCAGATTGGCGGAAAAGTAAGGAGAATACTTCCATTCCTTGAACGTGTATCCGGAATTGCTTTTCATGACCAGTTTGCTCAGTTCATTGTACAGCTGGGTATCGTTTTGTGCAGCCCAAAGATAGGTTTCCATGAAAGGCTTCAGGTTGTGGATGTCATCTCTGCTTACGTAATAAAGCGGGTAGGTAGCCACATAGTGATCGCCTTCGTAGATACTTCCGCCCGAAGCAGAAGGCAGATTACTGTCTCTGTCATCCAGAATATAGCTTCGGGTACCTCCGCTGTATTCGCTCAGGTTCTGGCGGGAGTTGATGAATGTTCCTTCTACACGGAGGGAGAAAATCATTCTTATTTTAGGTATGTGGGTCGTAATGGTAAGATTGGTGTTCAGCTGCTTGGTAATCATTCCATTGTAGTTTCCTGTCCCTCCCACGTAATAGCCTACATACTGATAAGGTTGTCCGTCGGCCGAGCGAAGTGAGCTGGACGACTGGTATAATTCTTCGTCAATGCCTTTGTAGCGGTAGTATTTACCGTCGAGACGGATGGATGTATTCAAGGCTTTGATTTTATCGAAATCCAATACCCATTCTACTCCCATGCGGCTGGAAGAAGACGTATTGAAGCTGATGGAAGCAGTCTCCCAGTCGTTCATGACCGTATAGTCCAATTGCTGCGAGGGGTAGGTACCAGTCTTGTCGCTTACGGTTACAATACCGGTTGTACGGTCTATCTGATATACTCTGTTATCAGCAGGAATCGGACACGATTCGAGAGCCGACTGATCGGTAAACTTATACTCCATGGGGGTATAGACTGTTTTTCCGCTTGAGGTATAAGGATGATTCATCGTATTGTAATAAAACGATACAGAGGCCTTTACACCTTTGAAGCGTGCGTCAATGCCTACTTCGCGCATGATGTTGTATTGCCACTTCAGATCTTTGTTGTATTGCAGACTGCTGGGGTGGGTGTAGTAGGCATAGTAGGCAGTGCCATCGGTAGTGGTGGTGGCTGCAAATGCCAGACGGTCGCGGTAGGTGGTGCGTGGGTAAAGAATGTCGAAAGAGGGGAGTTTGACAGCTTTTCCCCATCCGGCACGCAAGGTAATTCCCTGCAACCAGCTGTCTTTCTGTTCTGCAAAGGTATAGCTGGTGTTGAGTCGGGGAGAAAGACTGCTTACGGTACCGTAGGCCGATTCTTTGATGAAGGTCATATCCGAGCGTAGTCCGAACTTTACACTGAGGCGCGAGGCGGGGAACTGTACCTTTATTTCATTCTCGGCATACAAGGCGAGGTTGTGGGTAAAGGGAAGTTCGCTATATCGGTATTCGCGCCAGTCGGAGGTAGTCAGTCTGTTTTCGTAGTAGACTCCTTCTCCTGAATTTCCGTCTCCTTTCAATTCTCCTCCAAGAAGAAGGTTGTTGCTTATTCTCCCGAAACGGTGTGCCCATCTGGCCTTGAGATAGGCATTGTATGTAAGAGGTTTACTGTCTGTAAATGCTGTCTGATACCAGTACCCTACGGGAAGGAGGGTAATGTCAGCGTTGGGATTGTCTTCGTATTTTTCTCCTACAAAATAACCTTCTTCCATGGAGTGGATGGAGGGGTAGGTAGAAGCCATGGACTGGCGGGTACGTACTTCGGACAGCTTGTCGGTGTACGAGAAAGAAAGACCGGCACTTAAATTGGACAACCAGGCTGAGTTGGCGAGATACGTGGCCGAGATGCTTCCCCGAAGAGCGTTGTCGCGCGACTTCTGGTATGTGTTATTGAATGCATCGGGATCGGATTCGGAATTGAGTCCTCCGATGTTTCCACTGAGGTTGACATCGAAATCCACCTGCTTGTGACGGGCAGTAAGGAAGGTATTCGAGTATTTCAGCGTGAGTGCATTGCGTACGTATGAGGTATAGGGAGAAGCCAGATCGGAAACTGAACGGGCACGCTCGTAAGAGGTGTTGAGCATTCCCCGGTGTGCACCCAGGTCGAAGCCTTTGCTCAAAGAATAGACCTGTGTATGAGGACGGGCACTGGCTTCGAACAGGAATGGGGTTTTTCCTTTGAATGTTTTTACTTTGACCATCCCGTTGGTTATGTCGCCATATTCTACCGAAGGAACTCCGGTTATGACTTCGATACTTTCGATATGGTTGCTTCCAATGTTTCTTAAATCGGTGCCCGACATGCCTTGTGTGGCATTGCCGGAAAGACGTACTCCATCTACTTCTACGGCTGTACCGAAGGAGGAATTACCCAACTCGCTGCTGTTTCCTCCGCGTATGGCAATGCTTTGTGATTCGGTTAGTTTGTATGTAGTACTGGTACGTTCGCCCGGGAGCATGCTGATGGCATCGGCCACGCTGATAGACTGAAGATGGTCTAATACGGTGCGGTCGATGGTATAGGCTGTGGTTGCATCGTCTGCTTTTCGGCGGGCGGTTACAGTGACCTCATCGAGTGCCAGTGTGGCTTCTTTTAAGTAGATAGTCGGGTTTTTATCTTTGGAAGAGCGGATAAGGTAGGTCTGGGTTGCATATCCCAGGCAACTGATGGTGAGTTTGGTGTTTGATGCTGGTATGTGTTCCAGACGGAAGTGCCCGTCTTTGTCGCTGATGGCACCCGAACCGGTTGCTTCTACCCATACGGTAGCAAACTCGATGGGCGACTTGGAACTGCTTTCCAAAATACGTCCGGTTACTGTAATGGTTTGCGCCTTACAGAAAATGCTTATACATGCCAAGAAAACTACCAGAAAATATCGCATATACCTTATACCTGTTTGAAATCCGGTGCAAAATTACGGGAAGCATAGATGCGGCACAATCACCATTTGTTGGTATTTATTGGGATAGGGAGAAGGATAAAAAAGTCCCGGTAATGGGTTTATCCATATGAAAAAGAATGGATAAATTTATCGCCATAGATATAAGTTTAAGGTCTTATTCGTTCGTTTTATTCGACGACGTCGGCTACACAAACGACGTTGTCGGCTGTACAGCCAACAGCGTTGATTTTATAATCAACGACGGCGATTAAAGCCTCCCATGCCTGTCGCTACCTTTCTATTCTTGTTGCATGATATACATGATATGTTTGTCAAGAGGTATCGGCTTCAAACTCCAGTTTTTTCTATCTGCATTGTTGGGGATGGAATATCCGGATACAAAAAAGGCCGTCTCAAAGTGAGTTGAGACAGCCTTCATAAATGTATCTAAATGATGATTATTTCACCGGACTGATGCGCAAAGTGTATGAGTAGATGCCACTTGACGGACACCAGTATTTTTCGATGGTTTGCGGGCCGCAACTTCCGTTACCTACACCACGCTGCATATAGTCGAAGTGAGCTACGGTTTCTTTCAGCGGTTTCAAATCCCACTGGTGACGGGTTTCAGACATGGTGACATCGTCGTGATGCAACAGAGAGAAACCTACCTGTCCTTCTGTTTCGATACGGATACCCTTATGCTGCTTGTTGGTGAACACCAGTTCGCGCAAGTCTTCGCGGTTGCCGCTGGTTTGCGGGTGCATGTATTCTTCCTGCATGTCGCTTACGGTTGTTTCGTAACGTCCGAAGTAAGAACCCATCTTACGGTCGCTGTAGTTTTCCCAAGGACCGCGTGCATAGTAAGATACATTTTCAAGACCTTCGGCAAAGAGGGCTTTCAGACCGATACGGCGAAGTCCTTCCTGACCCGGCATGAATGTAGCTTTTACATCTACTGTTCCGTTGGCATAGATGGTGTATTGCAGTGTGTAAGGACAAAGTGCATCGCGTGAAGCGGTAACAACTACCGATTTGCCGTCTTCCGAAACTTTTACGGTAGGAACTGCATCTTTTACTTTGCTGTCTTTGTCTGTGTTGGTATCGTTTTCAATCCAGCGGAAGTTATCGTATACGAATCCACCGTTGGGCGCCAATACTGCCATGGTACCGTATGTGTACTCAGTGAGCAGAGAAGATTTCTTGTCGAATACCATTTTTACTACATTGTTGGAAATGGTATAAGCTGTAGCTGTTTCTTCTATTTTGAGTGGCTGTGCCTTGCTGCTTACTTCTACTGCTTTCAGTATAGCTGGGCGTTCCTGCAGACAGAACTGGTTGGATGCTACAATGTGGCCAGCTTTTGCCCAACGTGTATCTTCTTTCTGTTTTACTTCGAAAGTGATGAAGTATTCGCTTCCAGCTTCCAATGCTTTCACCGGAGCCGCAATCTGAACAGACTGGTCGGGAGCAGTAGCAGGGATAGCGATGTTTTGTACACTTTCTACGGGTTTACCGTCTTTCAGTACTGTATACGAAAGAGTGAACTGGTCGAGGTTAGTGAAATCGTATTTGTTTGTCAGACTCAGTGTCTGAGTAGCAGGATTGAAGTTGGAGAATTTGATGTATTGGTATACATGTTTCATTTCATTCAACTTCGGAGTTTCGTGACGGTCGGCAGTAATCACACCGTTGTTCACAAAGTTACCCTGATGAGGTCCCGGATAATCGTAACCACTGTGCAGACCAGTCTTGATTTTACCTGACTTCAGTTCTGCCGGATCGTAGATAGCCTGGTCTACCCAGTCCCAGATACAGCCACCGATGGCACTCTTGCTGCGTTCAATCATGTCCCAGTATTCCTTGAAATTACCCAAGGCATTACCCATACAGTGTGCATATTCGCACATAAAAGTCGGCTTACCGTTGTGGTTGGCATCCGAATTGTATACCATCCATTCCAGTGTAGGATACATTACTGATACGAAGTCGCTGGGGGCATCGCCAAATCCGTTGTAATATCCTTCGTAGTGGATGTAGCGATTGTCCAGTTTGCGGACTGCATCGTAAGTAGCATAGAAGTTGGAACCTGGAGAGGCTTCATTACCTAATGACCAGAAGAATACAGACGGATGGTTACGGTCGCGGTATACCATACGTACGGTACGGTCGATAAACATCGGCTTCCATGATTCCTGGCTGGAGATACATTCAGACAGTTTGTCACCGTTGTGGTTCATCCAGTTCAGGTGGCACTCTACATCGGCTTCGTCCATCACGTAAAGTCCGTAGTAGTCGAACATGGCATACATCTTGGCCTGACGTGGATAGTGGCTGGTACGTACGGTGTTGACATTATTTCGTTTCATCATCAGAATGTCTTTCAGCATCATCGGTACATCAATGGCACGACCCAGTTCGGGGTGTGTATCTTGTGTGTTTACTCCTTTGAACAGGACTTTCTTACCGTTTACAAGTACCACACTGTTCTTGATTTCGATATGACGGAATCCGTATTTGGTAGAGAATACCGATTCTTCCTTGCCTTTTTTATCTTTCTGACGTACAATCACGGTATAGAGTTCCGGAGTTTCAGCAGTCCAAAGTTTCAGGTCTTTCAAACCTTCTTTCTTGAACTCAATCTGTTGTTGCTTTTCGCCTTTTTTGAACTGTACATTCTGTGAGAAGGTAGCAACGGTCTTGCCTTCCGGATCGAGCAACTCAGCTTCGATAGTCTTTTCGTCTGCTTTACCGTCGCGGTTGTCGATGTCCAGTGCTACATTGAAAGTACCCGATGTATAATTATCGGCTTCGTTCAGTGTGCTGGTGATATAGTGGTCGCGTACGAATGTCTTCGGAGTAGAGAACAGATAAACATCACGGTAGATACCGCTCATGTGGAACATATCCTGTCCTTCCAGATAACTGCCGTCGCTGAAGCGGAATACCTGTACAGATACGTTGTTGTTGCCTTTCTTCACATAAGGAGTGATGTCGAACTCGTGATCGTTGTTGGCTCCTTGTGTGTAACCTACGTATTCTCCGTTCACCCATACAAAGGCTGCACTGTAAATACCTCCGAAATGAAGGAAAGTACGTTTCTTATCCCATCCTGCAGGCAACATGAAAGTGCGTTGATAAGAACCTACCGGATTTTCACCATATTGTCCTTTGAACTCATCGCGCATTTGGATGTAAGGAGGATTGTCTTTGAACGGATAGTCTACATTGACGTAAAGAGGATGGTCGTATCCTTTCATTTCCCAGTTTGAAGGAACTTCAATGTTATCCCATTTGGAAACATCATATCCTTTCTTGTAAAAGTCGGTGGGACGTTTGGACGGTTCGTCTACGAAATGGAATTTCCATACTCCGTTAAGCGACAGATAGGCTGCTTTAGTAGGAGTTTCCCATGGAAAATCGTAATATTTGTCCGCTTTCATGGAAGCGGTAGAAATATAAGGAATATAAGTAGCATGTCCTGCTTCTTTATTCTCTTCAAAGCGGGTTTCATCTTCCCAATAGTTGCGTGTTGCTTCTTGTGCCTGTACATGGACAAGGGAGCTGAGGCCTGCTAAAAGTAAACTGAAAGCAGTAACCTTTTTTTTCCAGAATAAATGCTTCTTCATAGGATAAATTAAAAAATGAATATTAGTAACAAAGGTTGGAGTGTATTACTTATCCAAACATTTTGCGTACTCTCTCTATGCCTGCTACCAGTGCATCGATTTCCTCTTTGGTATTGTATAATCCCAATGAGGCACGAACCGTACCTTCGATACCTAAGCGGTGCATCAGCGGTTCGGCACAATGATGTCCGGTACGAACAGCAATGCCTAATCGGTCGAGCAATGTTCCCATATCGAAGTGATGTATATCTCCGACAAGGAAAGAAATAACTCCTCCTTTGTGTTTCGCTTCGCCAAAGATACGCATTCCGGGAATTTCTTTCAAACGCTGCATGGCATAAATAGTTAATTCATGTTCATGTGCAGCTATATTGTCCATTCCAATGGCAGAAACATAGTCTAATGCTTTGGCCAGGGCAGTGGTACCGATGTAGTCGGGAGTTCCAGCTTCGAATTTGAAAGGAAGTTCGTTGAATGTAGTCTTTTCAAAACTCACATTCTGAATCATTTCTCCTCCACCTTGATAGGGAGGGAGCTTGTCGAGCCAGTTTTCTTTTCCGTAGAGTACACCAATTCCGGTAGGCGCATATATTTTATGACCACTGAATACATAGAAGTCGGCATCGATATCCTGTACGTCGATTTTCATGTGGGGAATACTTTGTGCCCCATCGATAAGTACGGGTACCTGATGTGCATGTGCAATGGCTGTGATTTCTTTTACTGGATTGATGGTTCCCAATACGTTGGATACATGAGCTACGGAAACCAGTTTGGTACGCGGAGAAAACAGTTTTTCGTATTCATCCAATAGCAGTTCTCCCTGATCATTCATTGGGATGACTTTCAGTTTGATTCCTTTTCGGGCTGCTTGTAGTTGCCAGGATACGATGTTGCTGTGGTGCTCCATGACCGATACAATCACTTCGTCTCCTTCTTGCATCTGGCTGTCGGTAAACGACGATGCTACGAGGTTTATACTTTCGGTAGTACCTCTGGTAAAAATGATTTCGGAAGTGGAACGTGCATTGATGAACTTACGTACTGTTTCTCGGGAAGCTTCGTGCAGATTTGTGGCCTGCTGGGAAAGGAAGTGAACTCCCCGGTGTACGTTGGAATTGACGGAATAATATTCGTCTGTAATTGATTCTACTACGCAACGGGGCTTTTGTGTTGTAGCCCCGTTGTCTAAGTAGATTAGAGGTTTGCCGTATACTGTGCGTGACAGTATAGGAAAATCTTCTCTTATTTTTTGTATGTCGTACATATCAGACTTTTTCTTTGTGTCAAAACAGATTTATTTACAGATGGCACAACCTTGGCATTTGTTCAATTCGCCACGGAAACGTTTTTCAACCAACAGGTGAAGACGGTCGCGAAGAGCTTCCATGCGGATGTTGTCGATGACTTCGTTGACAAAAGCAAACATCAGCAGCAGACGTGCTTCCTTCAGGCTGATTCCACGTTGTTGCATATAGAACAATGCATTTTCATCGAGCTGACCTACGGTAGCACCGTGTGAGCATTTTACATCATCTGCATAGATCTCCAGCTGTGGCTGTGTATACATACGGGCTTCTTTGGTCGCACAAATGTTACGGTTTGTTTGTTGTGAAGAGGTGTGTTGTGCACCTTCACGTACCAGCACTTTGCCTGCAAAGGCACCAACAGCCTGATCGTCCAATACGTATTTGAACAACTCATTGCTGGTACAATCTGAAACCTTGTGGTCGATAAAAGTATGGTTGTCTACCTGTTCATTTTTATCGGCAATAGCCATACCGCACAGATTGATTTCAGCTCCACGGCCGGAGAGTGTAACCTCTGTTGTATTGCGGGTTGTGCCGTTATGGAGTGTCATACCATTGAGCAAAACATTGCTGTTTGCCTCTTGGTTTACATACAGATTGCTGAAGCGTACTGTGCTATTATGAGTTTCTTCCAGTTCGTATAAGTCGAATACGGCATTTTCGCCAACAAAGACTTCTACGACTTGGGTAGAAAGGAAATTAACTTCATCCATAGCATGGTCGCATACAAGCAGTTTTGCTTGTGCACCATCTTCCAGCACGATGACAACACGGCGGTTGACCATTGTATTGATATCTGCACGGAGGATGTTGACTAACTGGATGGGTTTGTCAACAATGACATTCTTCGGTATATACATAAATACACCATCCTGTGCAAACATGGTGTTGAATGCTACCACTCCATCTTTCGATGTGTCAGCCAGTTTGCCGTAGTACTTCTTGACTAACTCCGGCTGTTTGCTTGCAACGTCTTTTAAACTGCCGAAAATCACTCCTTCCGGAAGATGTCCGGTGGGTTGTGTATGCTGGTAGAAAGTATCATTTACCACGAAGTATAAGGATGTACTCATGTTGGGCACATCGCATTTGAATACTTCATACGGATTGACCGGAAATTCCAATTGTTTGAGATTCAAACCATAATCGGGGGCAAAGTACTTGCTAACTTCTGTATATTTATATTTCTCTTGCTTCGTTGTGGGGAAACCAGCCTGCTCAAAATCAGCAAAAGCCTTTGCGCGGGGAGCGTTGAGTACTTCTGTACTGTTTTTGCAGATAAGGGCTTCACATTGAGAGAAGAGATCAATATATTGTTGTTCTGCTTTCATGCTTATTCTCCCAATTCTTTTTTAATCCAGTCGTAGCCTTTTTCTTCCAGTTCCAAAGCCAGTTCCGGACCTGCTGTTTTTACAATTCTTCCTTTATAGAGTACGTGTACGATATCGGGCTTGATGTAATCCAACAAACGCTGGTAATGAGTGATGACAATACAGCTTGTTTCAGGAGTCTTGAGCTTGTTTACTCCTTCTGCAACAATACGCAGTGCATCAATGTCCAAGCCTGAATCGGTTTCGTCGAGGATGCTGAGTTTAGGTTCCAGCATGGCCATCTGGAATATTTCATTTCTTTTCTTTTCACCTCCCGAGAAACCTTCGTTTACAGAACGATTGGCCAATTTACTGTCCAGTTCTACGATTTCACGCTTTTGGCGCATGAGTTTTAAGAATTCGCTGGCAGATAAAGCCGGAAGTCCTTTATATTTGCGCTGTTCGTTTACGGCAGCGCGCATAAAGTTGACCATGCTTACTCCCGGAATTTCTACCGGATACTGGAAAGACAGGAACAAACCTTCGTGGCTTCTGTCTTCTGCGCTTAAAGCAAGAAGATCTTTCCCGTCGAAAGTCACACTTCCTTTTGTTACTTCATAGGCCGGGTGTCCTACCAGTACATTGCTTAATGTACTTTTACCAGAACCATTAGGCCCCATGATGGCATGTACTTCACCTGCTTTTACCGTTAAATTGATTCCTTTCAGAATTTCTTTGCCATTGATTGTGGCATGTAAATCTTTTATTTCTAACATACGTGTTGTTTCTTCGTTAATATTATCCTACACTGCCTTCCAATGAGATGGAGAGTAATTTTTGCGCTTCTACGGCAAACTCCATGGGCAGCTTGTTAATTACTTCTTTAGCATAGCCATTGACGATAAGTCCGATAGCATCTTCCGTTGATATACCACGCTGATTGCAGTAGAATACCTGATCTTCTGAAATCTTGGACGTGGTTGCTTCATGTTCTACAATGGCAGTATCATTGTGAATATCCATGTAGGGGAAGGTGTGTGCTCCACACTGGCTTCCCAGTAGGAGAGAGTCGCATTGGCTGTAGTTGCGTGCATTTTCTGCTTTTTCTGCCACACGAACCAAGCCTCTGTATGAGTTCTGGCTTTTTCCGGCACTGATACCTTTGCTGACAATTGTAGAACGTGTGTTCTTTCCTAAGTGTATCATCTTTGTACCTGTATCGGCCTGTTGATAATTGTTGGTTACCGCTACAGAATAGAATTCAGCAGTCGAATTGTCACCACTTAGAATACAGCTTGGATATTTCCATGTAATGGCAGAACCAGTTTCAACCTGTGTCCATGACAGTTTACTGTCTACCCCTTTACAGTTTCCTCGTTTTGTTACGAAGTTGTATACTCCTCCTTTTCCTTCAGCATCTCCCGGATACCAGTTCTGCACGGTAGAGTATTTCACCTCAGCACGGTCTAATACAACAATTTCAACGATAGCAGCATGCAGCTGGTTCTCATCGCGCATAGGTGCAGTACATCCTTCCAGGTATGATACGTAACTGTCGTCATCTGCTACAATCAGTGTACGTTCAAATTGTCCGGTATTGGCTGCATTGATTCGGAAGTAAGTAGAAAGTTCCATCGGACAACGCACCCCTTTTGGAATATATACAAACGAGCCGTCGCTAAACACTGCAGAGTTTAATGCAGCAAAAAAGTTATCTCGGTATCCTACTACAGAACCAAGATATTTTTTTACCAAGTCAGGATGTTCGCGTACAGCTTCACTCATGGAACAGAAGATAATACCTTTTTCCATCAGTGTTTCTTTGAAGGTAGTCTTTACCGAGACAGAATCCATGACAGCATCTACTGCCATTCCACTCAGTGCCATTTGCTCTTCCAAAGGAATACCCAGTTTGTTGAATGTCTTTAATAATTCAGGATCAACCTCATCTAAGTTTTTGGGTCCTTCCTTTTTCTTTGTTGGGTCTGCGTAATATGAAATAGCCTGATAGTCTATTTCCGGGATATTCAGATGTGCCCATGTCGGCATTTCCAATGTTTGCCAATAGCGATATGCTTTAAGTCGGAATTCGAGCAACCATTCCGGTTCTCCTTTTTTGGCTGATATAAGCCGTACCACATCTTCATTCAGTCCCTTTTCGATAATATCTGTGTGAACGTCAGTCGTGAAGCCGTATTTATACTTCTCCTGAGTGAGTTCTTTCACATATTTATTGGGTTCTTGTAGCATATAATATCAGTATCTATTAGTTGTTTGGTTACACTTTTAATTTTAGGAATAAATATTCCGGAGAAATCTTTTATCGGATAATATAACAATGATTTGCTCTTTGTGGTTGACTGAATTAAGTTATCTTTAGAATCAATGTATTCTATGAAATAAACAATCATGCTTGTAAGCAGAGCAAATTTAATGACACCCAGTCCGGCTCCCAACCATCTGTTTATAAAGCCAAGATGAATAGCTCCTACAGCTTGTGATAACATGGAAGCCAATAAAGAGATAGTTAAAGGCACTACTAACCAGATTAGAAAAAATGCTATTGTTTGTCCAATAGAAACAGAGGTTCCCAGTTCAACCGCCAATTTTTCTCCAACAGAAGCAAACAAGGCACGTGCCAGAAGTAATCCGGCTATGAGCCCGACAATAGACGACAGTTGTTTTATGAATCCTTTGGTAAAGCCTAGTATTGCTCCGATGAATATAATACCTATAATTGCAAAGTCGAGAGTTGTCATTTTATTAATAAAAATAATGTCATTCTGAGTGCGTAATAGAACTGCATACATCCAAACGGCATTAGCAGATCCTTCGCTAAGCTCAGGATGACATTATTTAGATAAATATAATTAGCTTATAAAGTCTGTTTTACTTCAATTTCTTCGTAAGTTTCAATAATGTCACCTACTTTCAAATCATTGCAGTTTGTCAGACTGATACCGCATTCGAAGTTTGTTCCAACTTCTTTTACATCGTCTTTGAAGCGTTTCAAAGCGTTGATTGAACCGGTAAATACAACGATACCATCACGAATCAGACGAGCCTTATCCGAACGTTTAACCTTACCAGTTTTTACCATAGCACCAGCAACCATACCTACTTTGCTGATGTTGAAGACTTCACGCACTTCGATAGTAGCTGTTACCTGTTCTTTCAATGTCGGAGCCAACATACCTTCCATTGCAGCTTTTACTTCTTCAATAGCATCGTAGATGATAGAGTATTTGCGGATATCTACACCTTCCTGTTCTGCCAGTTTAGCTGCATTGCTTGATGGGCGTACCTGGAAACCAACGATGATCGCATCTGAAGCTGCTGCCAAAGAAACATCCGATTCAGAGATCTGCCCCACACCTTTATGGATTACATTAACCTGAATCTGTTCTGTTGACAACTTAATCAACGAGTCACTCAAGGCTTCTACAGAACCGTCTACGTCACCTTTGACGATTACGTTCAATTCATGGAAGTCACCCAAAGCCAAGCGGCGGCCCACTTCATCCAGAGTAAGCATTTTCTGAGTACGCAATCCTTGCTCACGTTGCAACTGCTCACGCTTGTTGGCAATTTCACGTGCTTCCTGATCGGTATCGAATACATGGAATGTATCACCTGCTGCAGGTGCTCCGTTTAATCCCAGAATCAATACAGGTTCTGCCGGTCCTGCTTCTTTCAGACGTTGGTTACGTTCGTTGAACATTGCTTTTACCTTACCATAGTATGTACCTGCCAATACGATGTCTCCTACGTGAAGAGTTCCGTTCGATACCAGTACAGTTGCTACATATCCACGTCCCTTATCCAAAGACGATTCAATGATAGAACCTGTTGCTTTACGGTTTGGATTAGCTTTCAAATCCAACATTTCTGCTTCCAGCAATACTTTTTCCAGCAATTCTGGTACACCAGTACCTTTTTTTGCAGAAATATCTTGTGACTGATATTTACCTCCCCATTCTTCAACAAGGAAGTTCATCGCAGCCAATTCTTCTTTAATCTTGTCCGGATTGGCGTTAGGCTTATCAACTTTGTTAATTGCAAATACAATAGGCACTCCTGCAGCCATAGCATGGTTGATAGCTTCCTTGGTCTGAGGCATGACATTGTCGTCGGCTGCTACAATAATAATTACTACGTCGGTAACCTTAGCACCACGAGCACGCATCGCTGTAAATGCTTCGTGTCCCGGAGTATCGAGGAAAGTAATCTTACGTCCATCTTCCAGTTTCACATTGTATGCACCGATGTGCTGGGTAATACCACCAGCCTCTCCTGCAATTACGTTTGCTTTACGGATATAGTCCAACAGAGATGTTTTACCGTGGTCAACGTGTCCCATTACTGTTACAATCGGAGCACGTGGCTGCAAATCTTCTTCTGCATCAGCTTCTTCTTCGATAGCCTGAGCTACTTCTGCGCTGACATATTCAGTTTTGTATCCAAATTCTTCTGCTACCAGATTGATTGTTTCTGCATCCAGACGCTGGTTGATAGAAACCATGATACCGACACTCATACAAGTAGAGATAACTTGTGTTACAGAGATGTCCATCATGTTGGCCAACTCGTTTGCAGTCACAAACTCGGTAAGCTTCAATATCTTGCTTTCTTCCTGTTCCAGTTCCTCCTGTTCCAATTGGCGGTTCTGGATAGATTCACGTTTCTCTTTACGGTATTTAGCTGCTTTATTCTTACCTTTATTAGTAAGTCGTGCTAAAGTTTCTTTTACCTGCTTAGCTACATCTTCGTCGCTAACTTCTTGCTTGATAACCGGTTTCTTAAAGCGATCTTTATTTGCGTGTTTGTTCGTATTCTGAACATTGCCTTTATTAGCGCGATCATTACGTGCTGCACCATTGTTAGAAGTATTTACAGCATTGATGTCAATACGTTCTTTGTTAATCCGGTTGCGTTTCTTTTTCTTTGAAGCATCATCAGAGTCAGATCTATCACCTTTTTCATCCGTTTTACGAATTTCTTTGATGATAGCATCTTTCATTTGTTTGCGCTGCTCCTGACGCTGTTTATCCTTTTCTTCTCGCTCTTTACGTTTTTCTTCTTTGGTCTTCTTTTTCGGACGTGTCGACTGATTCAGTGCAGCCAAGTCAATTTGTCCCACTACATTGATTTTGGATTTAAATTCAGTAGGACGAATTTTAAATACATCGTCTTCTTTCTCAAGCTGCACATTGTGTACTTCTGGGGTTTCTTTTTTCTCCTCCATTACCTCTTGTTTCAAATCTTCTTCTTTTGTATCCGGTTTAACTGTTTCATTAGAAGTGGTCGTTGAGTTTACGTCTTCCGCTTTTGATGGTGTAATCGTATTATTGACTGCTTCTGTATTATTTTGTTGAATATTATCAAATTTAGGGGTAGCCTGTTCTGTTACAGCAGGTTTTTCTGCGATTGCAGAATCTACTGTAGAATGAACATCTTCGTCTTTAGCAGGTTCGGTAGCAACTGGTTTCGTCTTCTTTTTGTTGAAGCTGTCTAAATCAATTTTACCGACAGGTTTGAATTTAGGACGTACATCATCCGGAACAACAGTCTCTATTACTTCAGGCTTTTTTGTTTCCGGTTGAAGATCTTCAATAGAAACAGAGGCTTTGTTGCGTTCTTTATTCTGTCGTTCCTGAATAATTTTTTCAGACTCTATTTTTAAATCTTTATCTTTACTGAACTCTTTTACAAGTACAGCATACTGTTCATCAGTAATTTTAGTATTCGGATTCGCTTCAATAGTATATCCTTTTTTTTGTAAAAAGTCTACTACCGTGGTGATTCCTACATTTAAATCTCGTGTTACTTTATTTAGTCTAATCGTCATACGTTTATCTAATTTTTTAATAGAGTTCTGAAAAAAGTTACTACTCACGACTGTTGTTCACCAATGAACGATGTTTTTGCCGGTTTCTGTAAACTATTCTTCAAACTCTGCTTTTAAAATCTTCAGCACATCGTCCACTGTGTTTTCTTCCAAATCTGCTTTTTCTATCAGCATTTCACGTGGAGCATTCAATACACCTTTTGCAGTATCAATACCGATACTCTTGATGGCATTGATTACCCATTCATCGATTTCATCTTTGAATTCATCCAAATAGATGTCTTCATCCATTGCATTTTCGTCCAATTCTCTGTATACATCAATTGTATATTCAGTCAGCATACTTGCCAGCTTAATATTAAGACCACCTTTACCGATAGCCAAAGATACTTCTTCCGGTTTCAAATATACTTCTGCTTTCTTTTCTTCTTCGTGCATTACGATAGAAGAAACTTTTGCCGGACTTAAGGCACGCTGTATAAACAGCTGGATGTTTGATGTATAATTGATTACATCGATATTCTCGTTACGCAATTCACGTACAATACCATGTATACGAGAACCTTTTACACCTACACAAGCACCTACCGGATCGATACGTTCGTCGTAAGATTCTACTGCAATCTTCGCACGTTCTCCCGGAATGCGGGCAATCTTTTTAATTGTAATCAATCCGTCGTTGATCTCCGGAACTTCCTGCTCGAACAAGCGCTGGAGGAACATTGGAGAAGTACGGCTCAATATAATCTTAGGATTGTTGTTTTTGTTGTCAACGCGAGCTACGACAGCACGAGCTGTTTCGCCTTTGCGGTAGAAGTCACTCGGAATCTGTTCTGTCTTGGGCAATAACAGTTCATTGCCTTCATCATCCAGCAGCAAGATTTCCTTTTTCCAGATCTGGTATACTTCTGCACTGATGACAGTTCCAACTTTGTCTATGTATTTGTTGTATAAGCTGTCTTTTTCCAGTTCCAAAATCTTGGAAGCTAATGTCTGGCGAAGATTCAGAATTGCACGGCGACCAAATTTTTCAAATATAACTTCATCTGTTACTTCTTCGCCTACCTCGTATGAGCTGTCTATTTTACGAGCTTCTGTTAACGAGATTTGTGCATTCGGATTAGTTAATTCATCATCTGCTACTACTTCTCGATTACGCCATATTTCGAAATCGCCTTTATCCGGATTTACGATTACGTCATAATTTTCGTCTGTACCAAACATTTTTGCAATCACACTGCGGAAAGACTCTTCCAATACGCTAACCATTGTTGTGCGATCGATGTTTTTTAACTCCTTAAATTCCGAAAATGTGTCAATTAAACTGACAGTTTCCTCTTTTTTCGCCATAATTATTTAAAGCTAATTAAGTATTTGGTATATTTTATTTCTTCGTATGTAAAAGTAATATCTTGCTCTACCAGTTTGGGGCGTTTGGCTCCTTCCGGCTTGATTTTTGTTTCGACAGTAATCGTAAAGTTTTCTTCGTTGGCGTCGCTCAATACTCCAACGTATTTTTTACCATCTTTAGCCAATACTTCCACATCGGTTCCGATATGAATCAGGTATTGTTTTAGAACCTTGAATGGTTGTCCGATACCGGCAGATCCTACCTCTAATTCGTAATCTTCCTCTTCCCGGTTCAATTTCGATTCTATGTATCGACTTAATTCCACACAATCGTCGATCCATACACCTTCTGCATGGTCTATCTCAACAACGATTTTATCATCTGGACTTACTGTAATATCGACCAGAAAATAATCTTTTCCCTCCAGCCATTCGTTAACTATTCGGGTAACAACATTTTTATCTATCATGCATTAACTATATAAGAACAAAAAAAGGAGCTAATCGCCCCTCCACCTTTCATCCATTTCGCTGCAAAGATATAAATAATATAATGTATTGCAAAATTATAGGGAATTTATTTCCTGTTTAAGAAAATTTAGTTTTTATGTAAAATGGTCTTGGAATTCTGCACTTTTTTTAGAAATTTGGACTAGATGTCTTATAAAAATATGTTTTTTATGCTAAAAGGGGATATTAGTAAAAAAGTTTTCCTATATTTGCTTACAAAATGATATAATAAGATTGCTTATGGAGAAAATTGATAATCTTGACAAGCAGATTCTGGAAATTATTTCTCAGAATGCCCGTATTCCATTTAAAGATGTAGCGGAAGAATGTGGTGTGTCGCGTGCAGCTATTCATCAGCGTGTACAGCGTTTGATAGATCTGAATGTAATCGTTGGTTCAGGATACCATGTAAACCCCAAAAGCCTGGGATACAGTACTTGTACTTATGTAGGTATTAAGCTGGAAAAAGGTTCTATGTATAAAAGTGTGGTTGCCGAATTGGAAAAGATTCCGGAAATTGTGGAATGTCACTTTACTACTGGTCCGTATACCATGCTTACCAAATTGTACTCTACAGACAACGAACATCTGATGGAGTTGTTGAACTCAAAGATACAGGAAATTCCAGGGGTAACTGCTACAGAAACACTGATTTCGTTGGAGCAGAGTATTAAGAAAGAAATTCCTATTCTTAAAGAACAGAAATAATGGACTGGCTTGTATCCTGTCATTTAGGAGGTGTGGTAATAGGAATATGCACTTTCCTGATCATCGGTTTATTCCATCCTGTTGTAGTAAAAGCAGAGTATTATTGGGGCACTCGTTGTTGGTGGGTGTTTCTGGTGTTAGGTCTGATGGGAATGGCAGGTTCAATTATTATTCAAAATTTGCTGGTGTCATCTTTGTTAGGAGTTTTTTCTTTCTCTTCGTTTTGGACGATTAAGGAGTTGTTCGAACAGCGGCAACGTGTGTTGAAAGGATGGTTCCCGATGAATCCCAAGCGAAAGCATGATTATGAAACAAATCAATGAGTTTATAAAACGAAAAATCTGAGGTTCAGAAATGTATCTCAGGTTTTTTGTTTTATGGAGCTATAGAATTGAAATTATTCAAACTGAATCTATTATTTTATGAAAAAGACATTTGTTTTTATTTGTTTCCTTTTGATAGGAATCAGTCAGGTTTTGTATGCGGGAAAGCCGAAAGCCAAGCATGTAGTGTTGATTGCTTTAGATGGATGGGGAGCTTACAGTGTTCCAAAGGCGAAAGATATTCCTCATATCAGCCAATTAATGGCCGAGGGCTGTTATACATTGAAGAAACGCAGCGTGTTACCTTCTTCAAGTGCAATAAATTGGGCTTCGATGTTTAATGGAGCTGCTACGGAGATTCACGGATATACTCAATGGGGTTCCAAAACTCCGGAAATTCCCTCCAGAGTCTTGAATAAACATGGCGTATTCCCTACGATTTTTTCTATCTTGCAAGAACAGAAACCGGAACTGAAAACAGCTTGTTTGTATGAGTGGGATGGGATTAAATATCTGATAGATTCTTTGGCTGTTTCTCATCACGCTCTTGCTCCTGATTATGCGAATCATCCGACTTTGCTTTGCGAAATGGCCGAACAATATATTAAAGCCGAACGTCCCCATTTTATTGCGGTATGTTTTGACCAGTTAGACCATACGGGACATGATGCAGGACATGATACTCCATCTTACTACGACAAATTGAAGGAACTGGACAGTTATGCCGGACGTATTATGCAGGCTGTTAAAGATGCCGGGATGTGGGAGGATACGATTATTATGATGACGTCCGATCATGGAGGAATTAAGACTGGACATGGAGGAATTACTTTGGAGGAAATGGAAACTCCTTTTATCATTGCAGGAAAAAATGTGAAAAGAGGGGGCGAGTTTGAAGAAAGTATGATGCAATATGATACAGCTTCTACTATTGCATATATTTTCGGGGTAAAACAGCCTCAAGTTTGGGTAGGACGCCCCATGACGCAAGTTTTTAAATAAAGGGTTGAAGTAAGTTTGACGTTTAATAAAGGCTGTCTCAGATAAACTTGAGATGGCCTTTGTCTTTTCTTGAGGAGCGTATCATGTAATAGAAATCGGGAAACAGTGATGGATGTCGGAGGTTTTAATCGCCGTCGTTGATTGTGTAGCCGCCGGTGTTGGCTTTGCAGCCAACGTGGTTGTTTGTGCAGCCGACGACGTTGTATGAAGTCAGTGAATAGAATCAAGCACTTTTGTCTATGATAATGGATTTGTTTTCTGCAGGTGCGTTGAATTGGGGAAAATCTTAATATCTTAGAGATAAATGCAGAGGACTAAAAAGATACGAGATTATCTCAAATCTGTTTTGAAATAGTCTCGTGCCTTTTATAAATATTCTTGTAATGGGAGTTCTTTGTGTAATACTCCTAGTGCATTCATGGCCAATGCTCCCATTTCGTCTTCTCCGGGGATAATGATGACCGGAGCCAGCTTATGAATCCATTGTGTGAGTAAATCGGTGCAATATTGGCAGTGTGCGATACCGCCTGTCAGGATGATGGCATCGGTTTGACATTCCAGGGCTACATGCATGGCACCTACCTGTTTGGCTACCGTGTAAATCATGGCATCCAATACAAGCTTATGTTTTTTATTTCCGGCATGTGCCCATCGCACGATGGTGGGTACATCTGTGGTTCCTAAATGAGCAAGTAATCCTCCTTTGCCGTTCAGCATTTTCCGTATTTCTTCGTATTTATATTTGCCGCTGAAACAAAGGTCTACCAGCTGGCGTGCCGGAACTGTACCTGCCCGTTCCGGGCTGAACGGGCCTTCTCCATTCAATGCATTGTTTACATCAATTACCTTTCCGAAGTGATGCGCACTGACCGAAATTCCTCCTCCCAAATGCACTACAATCAGATTCAGCTCTTCGTATTTTTTGTGAATGCTGGCTGCATATTGTCTTGAAACTGCCCGGCTGTTTAAAGCATGAAAGATGGAGATTCTTGGAATCTCCGGAATACCGGTCAGTCGTGCAATGTCGCGCAACTCGTCAGTGACTACAGGGTCGGCAATAAAAGAAGGGCATCCGGAGTGAGAGGCAATGTCATCAGCAATGAGTGCTGCCAGATTGGAAGCATGTTCCATATTGGCATTCCAAAGGTCATGCTTGATACGTTCATTGATGCGGTATACTCCTCCCGGAATAGGCTTAAGGAGACCTCCACGAGCTATGATGGCATCGAAGTGAAGGGATATTCCGGCCTTGGCAAGTGCTGTATATACATGCTCTTTCCGGTATTCGTACTGTTCATTGATGTGATGATAGGGAGCCAGTTCTTCGGCAGAATGATAGACACTCTCTTTCCAAACCTGTGTGCTGTCTTCGTATACAGCCAGTTTGGTAGAAGTAGACCCTGGGTTGATTACAAGTATTTTCATAACAGTCAGTCGTTTTGATTGCCGGCAAGGCAAGCCAATGCCAGGCTGTAAAATTTTGAATTACCCGAATCGCTACGCGATGGAACAACTACAGGGGCAATGGTTCCTGTAAGCATGCCCGCCATATTTGCATCTCCAAACAGCGATAAGGTTTTGTAAAAAGTATTTCCGGATTCGATATTCGGGAAGATTAAAATATCTGCATTTCCCACAACAGGAGAACTGAGTCCTTTTATTTCTCCACTGTGTCTGTCGCAGGCTGTCTTTGCGTCCATTGGTCCGTCTATGAAAATTTTTCCTAACCTTCCTTGTAGAGCTTCTTCTTTCAGTTGTGCATAACTTAATGTATGCGGAAATTTTTCATTGGTTTTCTCGGAGCAGTGAATCAGTGCGATGCGGGGTTGCTCGTGTCCTAAACGATGGCAGATTTGCGTATCCGACTTTATCATGGCGCGGAATTGCTCCAGAGAAGGACGTGGAATAACTGCTGCGTCCGAAAAGAAAAGCAACTTATGATATAAGGGGATTTGTGCAAGGGAAACATGGCTGAGTATTCCTCCTTCGGGCAGTAATCCTTTTCCTTTCTTAAGTACGGCACGAAGCAGATTGTCTGTATTGATAAGCCCTTTCATTAGAATGTCGGCTTCGCCTGTTCGTACCAGCTCTACGGCCAGTGCAGCAGCTTCGTCGGGCGTGGGTGCGGTATATACACGGACGAAGTCCGGAGAGGCGGCATGCAGACGGTCGGCTATAGTCCGGTGGTTCTCATCGGTTACCAATAGATAAGACGCAATCTCTTCACGCAGACTTCGGATAATGACATATTCTGTATGAGGGTCATTGGGGCAAACTACTGCCACTCTGCGGCGGATACAGCGAGAGCGCAATACATTCACTAATTGGCTGAGTGATCGGATTGGTTCCATATATTAGATTTTTTTCAAATATGGGAAAATAATCTGGATTTATCTCTATCTTTGTTTCACTTCTAAGAAAGATTTAACTTATGAAAACGTTTCAAAACTTCGATATTGAAGCGGACTATAAGGCGCTACATAGTCGCTTTCCCAATCATGCCGATGCTCCTTTGATAGGTATTACGGCGAATTTCAGTGAGGGTAATTTGATGCTGGCCCCGGGCTATTATACTTCAGTTCTTCGGGCGGGAGGTATTCCTGTTGTGATTCCTCCGACAGAAGATACCGATGCTTTGATCGGTTTGCTCGATACGCTTGATGCCGTTTTATTGAGTGGTGGTGCCGATTTGAATCCGTTGTATGTGGGCGAGGAGCCGATACGCGAATTGCAGGACATTAATCCCCATCGCGACCGTCAGGAGTTATTGCTGGTACGTCTGGCGGCAAATCGCCAACTTCCTATATTAGGTATTTGCCGGGGTATGCAGGTGATGACAGCAGCAATGGGGGGAACTCTATATCAGGACATTTATGCGCAGCGGGAGGGAGAGTCTGTCAAACATAGTCAGAAACTTGACCGGGCTTACGCTTCGCATACTGTTCAGATTGTCCCCGAATCATTATTGTCGGATGTGCTGAATACTCTTACTGTTGCTGTCAATTCGTTCCATCATCAGGCAGTCAAGGAGCCGGCACCCGGCTTTCGTGTTTCGGCTTATGCCCCCGATGGAGTGATTGAAGCAATTGAAAGTACTGAATATAAGTCGATGCTGGGAGTACAGTGGCATCCCGAATGTTTCATCTTGAATGGGGATGAATACATGATGCCGATATTCGACTGGCTGGTACGTGAGGCTCATTCTTACCGTAGGGCAAAACGCTTGCACAGCCGTTTGCTGACTCTCGATACCCATTGTGATACGCCCATGTTTTTTGGTCAGCAAATTAATTTTGCGTCTCGTGACCCTAAAATCAAGGTCGATTTGCATAAAATGACCGAAGGGCGTCAGGATGCCACCATTATGGTTGCTTATCTGGCACAGAAAGAACGTACAGAAGAAGCTTTGCTGGCTGCAACAGCCAAGGCAGACCGTTTGCTGAACGAGATAGAGCGTATGGTGGCTATGAACTGCACGGCCGTAGACATTGCTTATACTCCGGCCGACTTGTATCGTTTGAAGCAGGCTGGAAAGAAGGCGATTATGCTGGGTATAGAAAATGGATATGCCATTGGTAAAGATTTAAGTAATGTGGAACGTTTCCGCCAAAGAGGGGTGGTATATATGACATTGTGCCATAATGGAAACAATGATATCTGCGGTTCGGCACGTTATAATGAAGAGAATCTGGGTGTCAGCGCTTTCGGTGAGCAGGTCATCCGGGAGATGAATCGGGTAGGCATGATGGTTGATTTGTCGCATGCCGGTGAACGGACTTTCTATGATACGTTGGATATCAGTGCGCAACCGGTGGTTTGTTCTCACTCTTCTGCACGGGCACTGTGCGATCATCCTCGTAATCTGACTGATGCACAACTCAAGGCTATTGCCGACAAGGGTGGTGTAGTGCAGGTTTGTCTGTATAGCGGATTCCTGCGTCAGGATGCTCCGGCTACGATTGAGGATGCAATTGAACATATCAATCACATGGTCAGTGTGATGGGCATAGAACATGTGGGTATCGGAACCGATTTCGATGGCGATGGAGGTATTATAGGGTGCAATGATTCGTCGGAACTGATTAATCTGACACGGCGCTTCTTGTTGGAGCGTTATGATGAAGAGGCAATTCGTCTGCTTTGGGGAGGAAACTTCCTGCGGGTGATGGAAGAAGTGCAGAAAAACAGCTACCTTTGCAGCTGTAATCATTAAAGATAACGAAGATGAAAAGACTGATTAGAAATATAGGAGGAGTGTGTTTGCTGGCATGTGCATGTGTGGCGTGTGGCAGTAGTAACAACAAAGCCAAACAGGAAGAACAGACGGAAGAACAGGCCTTTGTGCAGGCTCCGGCTTTCAATGCTGACAGTGCTTATGCTTATGTAGAAAAGCAGGTGGCTTTTGGTACACGTGTGCCGAATTCGGCTCCTCATAAGGCTTGTGGCGATTATCTGGCAGATAAGTTGGCTGGATTTGGGGCGAAAGTGTATAATCAGTATGCCGACTTGATGGCGTACGATGGCACAATGCTGAAGGCCCGTAATATTATTGGGGCTTATAACCCGGAATCGAAAAAGCGAGTTTTACTTTGCGCACATTGGGATACACGTCCGTATGCCGATGAAGATGAGGCAAAGCATCACCGTACTCCTATCGATGGGGCAAACGATGGAGCCAGTGGGGTAGGTGTTTTGCTGGAAATAGCCCGTCAGTTGCAGAAGCAAGCACCGGCTATTGGGGTTGATATTGTATTCTTCGATGCGGAAGATTATGGAACACCTGATTTCTATGAAGGTACCCATCGCAGCGATACTTGGTGTTTGGGTTCACAATATTGGGGACGTATTCCGCATGTACCCGACTACAAGGCTCGCTTTGGTATTTTGCTCGATATGGTAGGCGGTAAGAATGCATCGTTCTATTACGAGGCCTATTCCAAAAATACGGCTCATACCGCCATGCAGAAGATATGGGAAGCAGCGCATCGTATAGGGTATGGAAATTATTTCTTGAAAAAAGATGGAGGACATATTACCGACGATCACATGTATGTACATCGGTTCCGCCAGATTCCGTGTGTCGATGTCATCGATTTCGATCCGAACAGTGATACAGGCTTTAATCATACCTGGCATACACTGAAAGATAATATGGAACATATTGACAAGGCTACTTTGCAGGCTGTAGGCCAGACTGTGATGACGGTGATTTATAATGAAAAATAAAAATAAAAGAGAATGAAAGCAAAGTGCTTTGCTGGTGTGTGGATGCTGTTTCTTTGTTTGTTGGGGCATTGTTCCTTATTCTCACAAACGCGGGAAGACTCTGTAACAATAAAGGGGGTTGTGTCTGATTATGAAGGAAAACTTATAGAAAACTGTTCTGTAATGTTTCAGAATTCGAACTTTGATACTTTGTTTGAAACGAAAACCGATAAAAATGGAAAGTATCAGATTTGTCTTCCTAAAGGTAAATATAGCAATATGGGGGCAATAGATATGGATACTTATCCTCATACAATGAGGTCTGGAATGAAAAATGAGGACCTCAGACTGGAGTTCTGGGGATGGAATTTTATAGCAGACAGAGATACTACCTTGAACATCCGGTATGACCGGATGGAGGTATATGGTTTGCATGCTTTTCAGATACCTGGAGGTGTACCGGCTTATCAGATATATGTTCGCCCTATGAGTCTGACAAGATTTTTAGCTGAAAAAGGTATAGAAAATGCTCAGCATAAAGAAGATTTATCGGGTGTGACTCAGGCTGCGTCTGTAGAGATTGCTAAATGCGATAATCTTGCTCCTGCAATTGATAAGGTGGGGATAAAAGTCTGGATTGACGGAGAAGAAGTTCCTGTTTTAATGAAACAGCAGATAAAGGAATATTATGAGGCGACCGAATATGGAATTGCTTATTATCTGACCGTTGGTATTCCGCAGATAAGAACATCATTACCCTATCAGATAGTTAAGGTGGAATTGACCGATTTGGAGAATGGAGATCGGGGAGAAGCTGTTTATTATCTGGAAAAGAATGATTATATCGAATGTGGAAAATAACAACTATATTAGGGAACTGCACAAATAAATAAAAGTCATAGATTTAATATAAAGTGAAACAATGAAGACGATTAACGAACTGCAAGACGAGGTAATCGAGGAATTCAGCGATTTTGAAGACTGGATGGATAAGTATCAGTTGCTCATTGATTTGGGCAATGAACAGGAACCGCTCGATCCGAAATATAAAACAGAACAAAATCTGATAGATGGATGTCAGAGCCGTGTATGGTTGCAGGCTGACTTGGTGGATGGAAAAATTATATTTCAGGCAGAGAGTGATGCTTTGATTGTAAAAGGTATTGTAACCTTACTGATTAAAGTGGTATCAGGGCATACTCCCGATGAAATATTGAACAGCGATTTGTATTTTATTGAAAAAATCGGTCTGAAAGAACATTTGTCGCCTACCCGTAGTAATGGTCTGCTGGCAATGGTGAAGCAGATGCGTATGTATGCGCTGGCATTCAAGACGAAGAATGCCTGAGGCAGACGGACTTTTTCCCTGCGGGAAGCGACAGGAAACAATAGCTCGGGAAGAGAGGCGGAAGCATATTCCGGTTCTTTTCCCGAACTGTTTTTTATGCCTGTCTTAGCCGTTCCTTAGCGTATCAATCCTTTATCCGAAACCCTCGCCCCTGCAATGACGCGCCCTCGTCCCTGCAATGACGAGACTTCGCCACTGCAATGGCGAGGTTTTTAATTCTTGAATTAGTCTGTAAAAAAGCATGAACCAAAATCTTACCTTATCTGACTTTTATGTCGCATTTCTTCTTCGTTTGATGAGTAGCCATTGGTATAATGTCTGTATACTGCTTACAATGCATGCAGTTGTGAGCGAAGGGTATCCATTCATGTAAAAGAAAAATATCCACCAGATTGCAGTGGCAATGGTGAGCATATATACTTCTGCTTGCATGAAAGGTTCTTTATTCTTTTTCCATGTAAACACTCCGTATAGGGTGCTGATTGCAGAGAGTCCCATGATGACGGCCAGTAACCACTCTTGATGACAGATGCTTTCTATTGTTCCATATATGCAAGCAAGGCATAGTGCAATTGAAAGCAAAATATCAATAAAGCTGTATATTTTCTCTTGTATCATGATTACTTATTTATTCGATTGGTGTCCAAATTAAAAGGCTGTTAGTAGCTACCGAAAGTCCTCCTTCTAATCGTTGCTTGGATTCTTGAGGAATTTCAGAATCGATTATAATATTTTTATAATCATGTGTATAGTTGATAACTTCTGTACTATTTGTCATTTGATTTATACTTTCAAAATATAAGTCTACAACTTTCATTTCTTCTACTAATTCAGGATATTCTTTTTGAATATTTTTATTGGCTTCTTCTTCTGATGGCTTAATTGCAATTTCTTGGAAGTGAAGGAAATCTTTTTTTATTTCTTCTTTTTGCTCAGTGGTATGGCTTTCGTTAAATTGTGGTAAGGCATTCACTGCTAAATCAAAGATTTCTGCTTCGGATATAGTTGAAATGTTTTGGGTGATAGTTGGCATTGTTTGGGCGACAATGAGGTTGTGATAATATCCTGTACTGTCTATTTGATTAACTTCTCCTTTTATGTCAACTGTTGCTATAGGGGTTGATGTCATTGTAGTGGTATATGATGTGGCAGCAGCAAGTAAAGATGAACATGCTCCTACTAAAATTCCGGCCCAAAAGCCTGCTTTTGCACCTCTTATAGCTCCTTTACAGTCAGCTTTTGCCACTTTCCCTATTCTTAAAGGTTGGATGGGGATGATTGGTGGTTCTTCTTCGATAAAAACTTCTTCATTTGAGTTGAGGTCAATAATCGGTGAGTATTCTGTGGAAGGTATACTTGAACGACTTGATTTTTGGGAAATGAAATTTTTACTGTAGAGATTTAATTCTTGTAGTAAAGTATTGTAAGCTGTTGTACTTACTTGTTCATTTGGAAGTTGATTGGGAACCTTGATTTCTTCATTGTTGCAAGAAATGCATAGCATGGATATTACTAATATAACCATAGCTGATAAATGTACAAAAGATTGTTTCATAATGGTAAACATTTAAATTAAACTTAAGTTAATAGTTATTGTAATAAAAAGTTTCCTTCTATTTCGTTTCCTTCCATATCGTAGAAGAGGATGCTGTAATTCCCCTCCTTATATGGGAGTAATTCGATACGGATAGTTTCTGCGGTAGTAGCTGTAAGAAGTTTTTGATATACAATGCCTACTTCTCCTTTTACGATTACTTGGTAAGTGGAGTTTTCCTTAAACAGAATCATGATTGTTGTTTCTTCTATTGAAACATCAATGGGAATCTGACTTTGGGTGTTAGAAGGCTTTTTGTTGCTCAATGTTAAAGATATTTTTTCCTGAGCATAAATATTACTTGATATAAGTAATAAGGAGATGGTCTGTAGTAAAAATATTTTCTTCATGGCATTTATATTATGATTTTGGTATGATACAAAGTTATGTATAGGTAGGTAGTAATGCAAGAAAGACAGGTGGACAAGAGGTAGACATGTTTGGATTGTAACATCTTGATAATTAATACTTATTATTTGTGTATAGAATAAAAAGGTAGACATAGCAGATACCCGTTGAAAAAGGAGGAAAAATAGAGCGTATTTGTTGGGTATTTATATGTATTTGTTATCTTTGTACATGTCTTTACTTGAAAAATACTATGAAACATATATATGCTGTTATTCTTGGTGTCATTACAGTATTGTTCATACTGTTTTCGCTCTTTTATCAAAAGCAATCGGACGGGACAGATATGCCTCTGAAACAGGTGGAACAATTGATGCAGGAAAGACCGGACAGTGCATGGAAGTTGTTGCAGCATATACCGCAAGTCTCAAAGTTTGATGAAGAAAGCCAAGCTTTTTATGCATTGTTGTTTACACAGGCGCAATATAAGAATCATATTCCGGTAGAAAACGATTCTCTTCTTCGCATTGCAGAGCGGTATTATCAAGACAGCCCGGACTCTTTGTATAAAGCATGGACTTATTTCTATTTGGCACAGTATTGTCGTGATTCGGGAGAAAAGGAAAAGGCATTGAGCTATTTTCAACTGGCAGACAGGGCAAGCAGGAATATCTCCAATGATCGACTTCGTTTTCTGCTAAACCTGCATTGGGGAAGTTTCCTGATAGATGAAACAGATACAGAGGATGGCATCGGGAAGTATAGGGTAGCGAAAGAACATGTCATTCGGTTGAAAGATACATTGGCTTTGGTGAATTTGTATGATAATTGGGGATGGGGGTATTTGCTGAATGGGAAATACGAACAGGCGGACAGTATGTTGAATTTAGGATTAAAATTGTCTTTGATGATTGAAAACAGATATTATGACGCTTATTTATTGAATCATTTGTCTTTGGCGGCCCGTCTGAGAGGGGAATATTTTTTAGCTTTACGTTTGCTTGACCGTAGCATTGGCATCTTTCAGCAGGATTCTACGGAACTTTATCCTTTATGGATCAATAAGGGAGAGATTTATCTGAACATGGCACAATACGATTCTGCCCGTTTTTATTTTGAGAAAGACCCCCGATACACTACTTTGTACGAAAAAGCCGGTCATCATCGTTTGTGGGGCATGTACGAGGAGAAAATGAAAAACTATGCAGGAGCATTGGAACATAGCAAGCGTTATGCGGCACTGTTGGATAGTATTCATGAGGAAGAATTGTCGTTTAAACTGACGGAACTCCAGCGGAAATATGATTATTCGTTGGTGCAGAGCGAGAACAAACTGCTGAAAGTAAAACGGCAGCGTCTTTATGTAGTTCTTTTTAGTATCTGTACGGTGGTAATGATTGTAGGGATGGTATCCTTTTTTACACATAGGGAAGAAAAACGGATAATGTCGGAACAAATTCGCTCAAAGGATGACCTGATGAAGCAGATTCGTTTGCAACTTCAGAAAGAAACTATTGCCTTGCAGTCTGCACGTGAAGAAATGGTAAGCAGGGAATTGAACTTGGCAACGGAATTATCGGAGAGAGAAAAGGTTATTAAAGAATATTTGTCCAATGAGCAGTCTATGCGTAAGGAAGTATTGCGTCATAGTGAAGTAATCAAAAAAATGGAGGTGTTGAATGAAATGAGCCAGCGGGATAAAAATCGGAATAGTGATTCGATTATGCTTTCTGCAGATGAACTGGCTAATCTGGTGGAGGTAGTGAATCTTTGTTATCATCATTTTGCAGAACGTTTGTGGAAACAGTTTCCTGCCCTTACAGAAACGGATATTCATCTGTGTTGTCTGATAAAAATAGGAATCTCCAACGCTGAGATTTTGTATTTGCTGAATACAAACAAGGCGGCTTTGAAAAAGCGTAAGAACCGTATGAAGCATGAAAAGATGGGAATGGGAGAGAATGATTCGTTCGATGGTTTTATATTGAATTTTTAGCAGTGTTCTTGTCTTTTCATGATGATTTTCCTTTATATTTAAACACTTCTTCGCTGAAGTGGTTTTGAAATTTATTTGTATTCTTATTTCATGCTTATTCTATTTATAATGAGGTGGATGGAAGTGTGAAAGCATATTCTTGCAAAGTATAGGATAGAGGAAATGGATTTGAAATTGAATTTATTGCTGTTTTTCTTGGATTGGGAGATGAGGAGTTGTAAATTTGGATAAAACATGAGTTTATGGACAATTTCTTTTTGGAAACACGAGACGTGGTCAAGCGTTATGCAGACCATACGGCTCTAAACGGAGTCAGCATTCAGGTGCCCGAAGGTAAAGTATTTGGTCTGCTCGGGCCGAATGGTGCCGGTAAAACCACTTTAATCCGTATCATCAACCGTATTACGGCTCCTGATGCCGGAGAAGTGTATTTTGACGGACGTTTGTCTCGTCCGGATGATATTTATCGTATTGGATATCTTCCTGAAGAGCGAGGCTTGTATAAGAAAATGAAAGTAGGCGAACAAGCCATTTATTTAGCACAGCTGAAAGGGTTAAGCCGGCAGGACGCTACAACCCGTTTGAAACAGTGGTTCGATAAATTTGAAATTACTTCCTGGTGGAATAAAAAGTTGGAAGAGTTGTCTAAAGGAATGCAGCAAAAAGTGCAATTTATCATTACGGTGCTGCATGAACCTCAATTACTGATATTCGATGAGCCTTTTTCTGGTTTCGACCCTGTGAATGCCGAATTGCTGAAAAGGGAGATACTGGAACTGAAGCAAAAAGGACATACCATTATTTTTTCTACACACAATATGGCTTCGGTCGAAGAAATTTGTGATAAGATAGCTTTGATAAACCATTCGGAAGTGGTTTTGCAAGGGGAAGTGAAAGAAGTCCGTAGTCGTTTCAAGACCGATACTTATACACTGGTCACACAAGGAGATGTGTTGTTGCAAGATACACCGCTTTTTGAGGCTACTTTGAAGGAAGAAGAGGGACAGGAGCGATATTATACGGTGAGAAAGTTGCAGGATGTGCCTAATACTGTTTTATTGTCGGAACTTGGGAAGCAGACAGAAATTCTGTCGTTTGCAGAATGTATTCCTTCAATGAACGAAATATTTATCCGTACGGTTGAAGGAAAAAACAATCAGTAAACTCTCTTATTTGAAGATTTACAATCTTAAAAACTAAAAGTTATGTCTAAAATATGGATTATTATACAACGTGAATTCTTGCATCGCGTGACCAAGAAATCATTTATTGTGCTGACAATTTTGATGCCTTTCATTATAGCAGCTACTGTTTTTGTACCGGTATGGCTCTCGATGGTGAAAAGTGATGTGCCTCAGAAGGTAGTAGTCATTGATGATACAGGAAAGTATCTTCCTCAATTTAGGAACAACGAATCGTATAGTTTTGTACCGGCTTTGAAAATGGAACCGGAGTTTCGTAGTGATACCGCAGATATTAGTGCTGTGGTGATGATTACGGATGATTTGATTCAGCATCCGGAGGCTGCTACTATATACTCTCGTAAGGAAGTGCCTAAGAGTTTGTCTCGTCTGGTAAATGAGGTACTGAATGAACAGATACGTCATGATAAACTGGAAAGATATGATATCCCTCAACTGGAAGATATCATGAGCGATTTTGAAACTTCATATTCGGTACGTACTGTGAAGTGGGCAGATGATGGAACTGCCAGTGAGTCGAATTCTTTGGTAGCAATGATGTCAGGGATGATACTTACCTTTCTTATCTATATGTTTATCATGGCATATGGTGGAATGGTGATGCAGAGTGTAATGGAAGAGAAGACTAACCGTATTGTAGAATTGATTATCTCTTCAGTAAAACCTTTTCAGCTGATGATTGGCAAGATTATTGGCATAGGTTTGGTTGGTATTCTGCAGTTGTGTATTTGGGGAGTAATGCTGTTTGTAATTTTAGGCGTGACGGGCACGGCCTTCGGCTATTCTGCTTTGCAGTCGCCTGATATGACGGGAGCAATGATGGAAGCTTCTGCAAGTCCTGTGAGTGATGATACGACATCTTTGCTGGCTGCTTTATACAACATGGATTTTCTGAAGTTGGGTGCGTTTTTTGTTCTGAATTTTATTGGCGGTTATCTGATTTATGCCTCTATCTTTGCGGCTATTGCAGCTTCGGTAAACGAACAGGAAGATTCACAACAGTTTATGCTTCCGGTTACACTGCTGTTGGTTTTTGCTATGTATGCGGCTATTGCCAGTGCAGATAATCCGGATGGTCCGTTGGCTGTATGGTGCTCAATGATTCCGCTGACGTCTCCGGTAGTAATGATGGTCCGGCTGTCTTTTGATGCTCCCATGTGGCAGCTGATTCTGTCGCTATGTATTTTGTATGGTACCGCCTTGGGGTTGATTTGGACAGCAGGAAAAATCTATCGTGTCGGTATTTTGATGTATGGTAAAAAGCCTTCGTTGAAAGAAATGTTTCGTTGGATACTTTATAAATAAATGTTCAGGTAAATAATTCCTGTAGCACGGTCAGTGATTTCAGTTCCGGAAAGTCTGGAAGATGGAGTCTGTAATATTCATCCATGATGTCTAAGCAACGATTCCGTTCTCGGCGACTCATGCTGAAAAGATGCATTGTGTCGTAATTCATACGTAGTAGTGTGCGGATTTGTGCGGCTTCTTCGGGCCGTACAAACATTCCGTGCAAAGGCTTAGAAGGGGAAAAACAAGCATTCATTAAGTCAAAGTAGCAGCCATCAGTATAGTTCTCTGTATTAGGATAGAGCCCTAAAAAACGGGACAGACGCATCAGAAAGACCAGGTGGAAGTTGGCGAAATTGCTATCACATGTATCCAGCCATTGGATAGAATGGATAAGGTAAGCAAAAAGTGGTCTGTTTTCCGCTTCTTCTTTAAGTGCACGGAACAGGAACTCTGCCAGAAACATGGCAATGGCCGATTTGTATGGATCGTAAGGAAGAGTGTGGAATAGATACCACATTCTGGCTTCTTTGATAGGGTGAAGTCCTGTCTTGGGACGTATTTCCGCTTCAAATTCAACAATCGACAAAGGTTGAAACAAGACTGATTTTACTGTAGCCTTGCGTGAACGGGGGAGTGGAACCAAAAAAGACATTTCTCCTTCGGTCTCCGTATAGATGTGGATAATGTTCGATTTGTCGTTGTACTTTACTGTATGTAGTACGATGCCTGTATATTTTTGTAACATAGTAATACAAAGATATAGAATCTGAACTAAAATGAATACATAAAAGGAGCTGAGATATATGGGAAGATGGCTTTTTAGACTTTTTGTAGGTCTTTGTAATCAAATAATTGAAAAAAAATATCAGAAAGTTTTGCAGGTATGAAAATTCTTCATACCTTTGCAACCGCAATCGAGAGATATGCATCCTCAGTTGCGGGCTCAGAAGTTCTTTCTGGGAGTAAAGGATGGCCCGTTCGTCTATCGGTTAGGACGCAAGATTTTCATTCTTGAAAGGGGGGTTCGATTCCCCCACGGGCTACATAATAAACAAAATCACGAACAATATTAAAGATTAGTCGAGATGGCAAATCACAAATCATCTATCAAAAGAATTAGACAAGAAGAAAAGAGAAGACTTCACAATAGATATTATGCAAAGACTATGCGTAATGCAGTGAAGAAGCTTCGTGCAACTACTGACAAAGGTGAAGCTGTTGCTTTGTTCCCTAATGTACAGAAAATGTTGGATAAGTTGGCTAAACGTAACATTATCCACAAGAACAAAGCTGCAAACTTGAAAGCTAAATTGTCTGCTCATATCAGCAAATTGGCTTAAGTTGTTGCCTGTTTTTTAAAGATATTAAGGCTGGGTTTTATAACTCAGCCTTTTGTCGTTTTTCCCTTGCGGTGAAAATATTCTTTGTCTGTTTTATTGTTTAATCCGGTCTGTTTCTATACTGTGTTTTGCACTTCTTTGAAGTGAGGTAGAATGAGCTTTACCTTATTTATTTTAGTATTTTTAGATAGAGGGAGAGGCGCAATGTCATAGATTTTTAGTAACTTTGAACACTTAAAAATCTAAGTTATTAATAAAGAAATGAGCGAAGAACTGACACCTAACAGCGGAAGTAATTATTCGGCAAGTAGCATTCAGGTTTTGGAAGGACTTGAGGCTGTACGCAAGCGTCCCGCTATGTATATCGGCGACATCAGTGAAAAAGGGTTGCACCATTTGGTTTACGAAGTGGTAGACAACTCAATTGATGAGGCCCTCGCCGGTTATTGTACCCATATAGAAGTAACTATCAACGAAGACAATTCAATTACCGTACAAGATAACGGACGAGGTATTCCTGTTGATTTTCATGAAAAAGAAAAGAAATCGGCATTGGAGGTCGTTATGACCGTGCTTCATGCCGGAGGTAAATTCGATAAAGGTTCATACAAGGTATCCGGAGGTTTGCATGGTGTTGGTGTATCGTGTGTAAATGCATTGTCTACTCACATGACAACCAATGTATTCCGCAATGGAAAAATCTATCAGCAGGAATATGAGTGTGGTAAGCCTCTGTATGCAGTGAAAGAGGTTGGCACATGTGATATCACCGGTACTCGTCAGACATTCTGGCCAGATGCAAGTATTTTTACTGTAACCGAGTATAAATACAGCATTCTGCAGGCTCGTATGCGTGAATTGGCTTATCTGAACAAAGGTATTACCATTACTTTGACCGACAAGCGTGTACGGGAGGAAGATGGCTCTTATAAGAGTGAAACTTTCCATTCGGAAGAAGGAGTAAAAGAGTTTGTACGCTTCTTGAATTCTACCAACACTCCACTAATTGAAGACGTCATTTATCTGAATACTGAAAAGCAGGGAATTCCTATTGAATGTGCCATTATGTACAATACTGGCTTCCGCGAAAACCTGCATTCGTATGTAAACAATATCAATACCATCGAAGGTGGTACACACGAAGCCGGATTCCGTACTGCTCTGACTCGTGTTTTGAAGAAATACGCTGAAGAAAGCAAGGCACTGGAAAAAGCGAAAGTGGAAATTTCCGGAGAAGACTTCCGTGAAGGGCTGATTGCTGTAATCTCAGTGAAGGTAGCAGAGCCTCAGTTCGAAGGACAGACCAAAACCAAGTTGGGTAATAACGAGGTAAGCGGAGCTGTCAATCAGGCAGTAGGTGAAGCTTTGACTTATTATCTGGAAGAACATCCTAAGGAAGCCAAGACAATTGTAGATAAAGTTGTATTGGCAGCTACTGCGCGTATTGCAGCGCGTAAAGCCCGTGAATCGGTACAACGCAAGAGCCCGATGGGTGGAGGCGGTTTGCCGGGTAAACTGGCCGATTGCTCAAGTCGTGTAGCAGAAGAATGTGAGTTGTTCCTTGTCGAGGGTGATTCTGCAGGTGGTTCTGCAAAACAGGGACGAAGCCGTCAGTTCCAGGCTATCTTGCCGTTGCGTGGTAAGATTCTGAACGTAGAGAAGGCGATGTGGCACAAAGCATTCGAAAGTGACGAGGTAAACAATATTATTCAGGCATTGGGAATCCGTTTCGGAGTAGACGGAGAAGAAAACAGCAAGAAGGCCAATATTGATAAATTGCGTTATCACAAGGTAATTATCATGACCGATGCCGACGTCGATGGTTCACACATCGACACCCTTATTATGACATTGTTCTACCGCTATATGCCTGAAGTAATTCAAGGCGGACACCTGTATATTGCTACTCCTCCTTTGTATAAATGTTCAAAGGGAAAAGTAAGCGAATACTGCTATACCGATGAAGAACGTATGGCATTCATTCAGAAATACGGTGACGGTACAGAGACAGGTATTCATACTCAGCGTTACAAAGGTTTGGGTGAAATGAATCCGGAACAGTTGTGGGAAACTACCATGAATCCTGAAACCCGTATTTTGAAACAGGTAAATATTGAGAATGCTGCAGAGGCAGACTATATCTTCTCTATGCTGATGGGAGACGATGTAGCTCCTCGCCGTGAATTTATTGAAAAGAATGCGACTTATGCGAATATCGATGCATAAGGAGTGTTTTTTATATATTCATAATTAATTTTTATCTAAACAAATCCATCCTCACATCTTACAATGAGGGAAGCTCCGGAGGTCTGTAGGCATCCGGAGCTTTTTTATTGAAATACGTCGGCCGATTCCTTTTTTTATCTCCAAATCGGTTTATATTTTTAGTTTCTGTTTATGCCCTACAAGGTGTTCTGAGCACGATTTATACTTGTTTTTACTTATATTTTCTTTCATGGGAAAGTGAACTTCTGTATTATTTCATTACTTTTGAGAAAAAGATAAACTAATACCTCAGAAAAATATGAAACTAACTTTTCGCATTCAGTATCGTACGGTGTGGGGGGAATATCTTTGTGTAATCTTGAATGAGGAAGTCATCGAACTGTCTACTAAAGACGGGAACGAATGGCAGGGCACTGCCGAATGCCGGCTTCCGGAAGGAGATTCACTTGTAACCTACCGGTACGGCGTTTTCCGCGACGGAGTCTGTATCCGTAAAGAACTTGGAGCTATATCGCATTCCTTTTGTATCGGGAATGCTCAACAAAGTCATTTGATTCTATGCGATTGTTGGAGAGATTTACCCGCAGAATCATATCGCTACAGTTCGGCTTTTAATGGCATTTATGTACCTCAGCAACCTAACAAATTATCCGATGGAGTAGGTAGTTGTATCACTTTCCGTGCTCTTTGTCCGGGTCTTAGTGTGAAGAAACAGGCACTCGGTCTTATAGGAAGCTGCGATGCATTGGGAAACTGGGAATATTGCCGTCCGTTGCGGATGATGGAAGTACAGCCTAATGTATGGCATCTTACATTGGATGCCGCCTCTCTTCGATATACTTTCGAATATAAATTTGTGGCCATCAATGTAGAAACTGGAGCTGTAGAAGAATGGGAATGCGGTTCCAACCGTATATTCCATATTCAGCCACTTCTGCGTGGTGAAACTTACCTGCCGATGGAAACTGAAGTGTTCTTCAATCTTCCGCAACGGAAGATTGCAGGTAGTGCCATTCCGGTATTTTCACTTCGTTCGGAAGGCAGTTTTGGAGTCGGCGACTTTGGTGACTTAAAGCACTTTATCACCTGGGCTGCCGAAACCGGGCAACAAGCTGTGCAGATTCTGCCTATCAATGATACTACAATGACTGGTACGTGGACTGATTCGTATCCGTATAGCAGTATTTCTATTTATGCATTTCATCCTATGTTTGTCGATTTGCGTCAGTTGCCCGTGTTGAACGACTGGAAACTCGCCAAACAAATGGAAGAAGAGCGTATTCGGCTGAATGCGTTACCACAGGTAGATTACGAAGAAGTGAACCGCCTGAAACAAGCTTATCTGAAAGCCGTGTTTCAGCAGGAAAAAGACCTGATATTGTCTTCCGAAGGGCTTCGCAGTTTCTTCCACGATAACGAAGAATGGCTGATGCCTTATGCGGCATTCTGTTATTTGCGCGATCGTTTCGGAACCCCCGATTTCCATCAATGGGGAGAATATAGTGTGTACGACGAAGAAAAGGTACAGGCACTTTGTGCATCCGACAGCGAAGCTTATCCGGAAATTGCATTCCATTATTTTGTGCAGTATGAGCTCCATATCCAGTTGCTCGATGCTTGCAATTACGGTCGTAGCCGTGGAGTGATTGTCAAAGGAGATATACCAATTGGTATCAGTCGTACCAGTGTGGAAGCCTGGGTAGAACCCTATTACTTTAACATGAACGGACAGGCTGGTGCTCCACCCGATGCTTTTTCTACCAAAGGCCAGAACTGGGGAATGCCAACCTACAACTGGAATGTGATGGAGAAAGACAATTATCAATGGTGGCGCCGCCGTTTCTGTAAGATGGCAGAATATTTTACAGCTTACCGTATCGACCATATTTTGGGATTCTTCCGTATTTGGGAGATTCCAGTCCACTCTGTGCATGGCCTGTTAGGACAGTTTGTCCCTTCTTTGCCTATGAGTAAGGAGGAAATCCAGAGTTTTGGTTTACGTTTTCAGCCGGAATTCATGACGAAACCGTTTATCAACGACTATATATTGAATACCATGTTTGGCGAACGGAGCGAAGAGGTTCGTCAGACTTTTGTACAGCATGTACATCACGATATCTACGAGATGCGTCCGGAGTTTGATACACAACGTAAGGTTGAGGCTTATTTTGCAGGAAAAACAGATGAGGCTGATCTTGATCTGAAAGAAGGATTGTACTCACTCATTAGCGATGTGCTGTTTGTGGTAGACCGTGATAATCCGGAAATGTATCATCCGCGCATTGCCGTGCAGAACGATTTTGTATATCGTCAGCTTACCGGACAGGAACAGGAAGCGTTTAACCGCTTGTACAATCACTATTATTATCAGCGTCATAATGATTTCTGGTATCGGGAAGCCATGAAGAAACTGCCGGTACTGACGCAGTCTACTTCCATGCTGGTATGTGGAGAAGACTTGGGTATGGTGCCCGACTGCGTGCCTTGGGTAATGGATCAGTTGCAGATTCTGTCCTTGGAGATACAGCGTATGCCCAAGAATCCTGAACATGAGTTTGGGCACGTCAGCGAATATCCATTCCGTTCGGTATGTACTATTGGTACACACGATATGTCTACCTTCCGCGGATGGTGGGAGGAAGACCGTAGTGTAACAGAATCTTTCTATTATCGTGAGTTAGGTCATTGGGGAGATTTGCCGGAACATGCTCCGGGTTGGCTGTGTGAGGAAGTGGTACGCCGTCATTTATACAGTCCGTCCATGCTTTGTATTCTTACCTGGCAAGACTGGACAGCGATGGACGAATCGCTTCGTAATCCGGATATTGAAATTGAGCGTATCAATGTACCGGCCAATCCGAAACATTACTGGCGCTGGCGTATGCACATCACGCTGGAAGAACTGATGAAGCAGGATGCTTTCAACGAAAAGATACGTAGTATGATTGCCGAAAGCGGTCGTTAGAAGTGACAGATTTTTATGATAGCAAGTGGTTGTCGCACGTGTGGTGGCAACCACTTTTTTTATCTTTTGGTAAATATCATATTGGTAGGTAAAAAGGAGTTTTTATATTAAAAAATGAGAAAATGCTCTTTCCCGATAACTCGTGTTTTGAATAAAAAGTTCGCTCACGGCGATAAAAACTCCTTTTTAGAACCGGAAAACCTCCTTGAAATATGTTATAAGACAGGTTTATGATGCCTTTTCCGGAGGAAAATACGACCTTTATCAAGCGGTAACAATACTTGTAACGAGGGCTGACGGTACTAGAATCGTTGCCTTACGCGATTAGTCGCGTTGACTGATGCTTCCTTTTGTTTGTTTTTACCTGTTTTCAGGAGATTTCCGGTGTTTTTTCGAAGCAGATTTTCATCATCTCTTGAAATGATAAAAGGCGGCTGTTTTCTTGATTTTTCGATGCCGGTGTATGGTGTAGACTATTCTTTATGTTGTTTAGAAGAATAATGACTGTAATTTCTGTCTTTCTGTATTTTATAAAGGCCGAAAAACAGCCGAATTTTCCACGACTTCTGTACCGGTGGTCAAATAGCGCCGTGTAGAAGCATCTGAATTGACATTTTGTAAATAGTGAGAAATGAGAAAAAGGAGGGGGGAGACATTGTATCATTTTGTCAAAACAAGAAACAGATGTCTGTAAGAGTAATATGAGGCAGGGAATGTATACAAAATAAGCCAACTGATTCAGACCTATAGTACTGAAATCAGTTGGCTTATTAATATTTTATAGTAATCGTACTACGATTATTCTTTCACCTGGATGGCTTTTTCAAATTCAGCCCAGTGTTCATCAGTCATGTTCGACGGGATGAAGAGAGCTACACCTGCTGCACCTGCTTCGATAGATCCGCGTACAGCTTCACCGATTTCAGATGGAATCAAACCGTGTCCTTCCGGATCTTTGATATTGGCTTTGTTCTGCCAGTCGCGACAGATGAACAAGCCACTATATACCGGAACTTTACCGTTTACAGATTCTACTTCTTCTTTAGTTACTTTACCTACCCATGAAGCTGGTTCCAGATAGAAGTCATTGTAGTTCATCGGGAAGAAAGCATCAATGTTCCATTTGTTCCATTCCTGGCGAACCAATTTCTTAGCATACGATTCCGGACCAGGGAATACAGCCGCACTTACTTTCTTTCCTTTAGCATGTACTGCATCTGCAATTTTGTTTACCAAGTCGGTAATCTTGTGATAACGGAATTCTTTCCATTCCTGGCAAGTAGAAGGATCTTCTACAGCCTTGATATCAATACCACTTTCAGCCTTGAAATCAGCTACACACTTGTCGCAGTAGCAATAGTCGGCAGTAGGATATTCTTCGTTCATCACCAGTCCGTATTTGTCCCACAAACCACGAGCCAGAATGACGTCTACGTAGCGGATATAATCCAAATGAATAAAGTCTACTTCAGGAATATCTGCAATCTTACCATATTCGGTTACCAGATAGTTGATTACATCCTGATTGTTCGGACACATACATTTGTAGTAAGGAACATAAGCCTGTACGTTGTAGGCTGATTCACCTTTACGGTTTACGGCATACCAAGTAGAGTCGGCATCTCCTTTCAGCATAGCTGGAATCCATGCATGATATTCCAGACCGTTGGCATGAGCAATTTTAGCAGCACGGGTGTGCTTTTCTACATTGAATCCACCGGCATTGTAACACATACCTACCAGTCCGTGGTCTTTCCATTTCTTGAAATCGGCCTGAATGGAAGCTTCGGTGGCGTCTTCCCCTTCACCTTGCCATCCGTATACCGGAATAGTTTTTACAGCCCCGCTGTTACACGAGGTCATGCCTAATACACATGCAGCTGCAATAGCTAATAACGATTTTACTTTCATACGTTAGGTTGATGTTTATAAATTGTTGTTTTTCTAAATATCTACAAATATCCGAAAAAAAAATGATGATTCCTTATCCTTCGGCAGATTCTTTATGTTCTTTGATGATAGACACGCATAATGCACCGATAATAAGCAATACTCCTGCCAATACAAGCATGTTGACTTCTGGAGCAATCTGCCCTTCGGTTGTGAACAGTTTTAAAATCCATCCTCCTGCAACAGCTGCTACAATCTGGGGTACACAAATTGTGCCATTGAATAGTCCTAAATAGGTGCCCATATGTCCTCCCGTGAGTGCGTTGGTCAGAATCGTGAACGGCATAGCCAACATGGCTGCCCATGCACATCCGATAAGCAGGAAGGATACAAACAACATGTACTGGTTGTGAATAAAAAGAATGGATATGAATCCGATTCCTCCCAATACTAAACTTAGTGCGTAGGCGAATTTACGGTTTTTGATAGACGGCATGGTAGCAGCCCAAATTACAGAACCGATGGCTTGTACTGCAAAGAGAATACCTACCCAGTCGCCCGCAGTCTGGTATTGCAGAGATTGTGTATCGAGAACCATGTGAGTCACTCCGTCCTTTACCAACTCTATAGCCGGAGTGTTGAATACATTGGCAGCAATGGTTCCGTTGGTATAGGTCCACATGAACATGAAAGCAGCCCAGCAGAAGAACTGTACCAAACCCACTGTCCAAAAGGCTTTGGGGGCTTTTACCAGTAATTTGAATACATTGGTTTTTTCCTGTTCTGCCTCTTTGGTAATTCCGTGATATTCGGCATAAAGTTGGGGAGGATATTCTTTTACTTTTACAGTCGTATAAATTACACAAAGAATAAGGATGGCTGCTCCAATGTAGAAAGAGTAGATGACAGAATCTGGAATGACACCTTTAGGAGCTATATTGCTGATACCAATCGCTGCAAAAATAAAAGGGAAGAGATAACCGGCTAAGCTTCCGGCATTGCATAGAAAACTTTGGATGGAATAGGCGAGCCCTTTCTGCTTTTCGTTTACCATATCGCCCACCATCATTTTGAAAGGTTGCATGGCAATGTTGATGGAAGTATCCAAAAACATCAGTGAAATCAGACCGAAAATCATAGCTGCCGATACTCCCATACCGAAACTGCCGGCATTGGGAAGAAGACACATTACCAGTACGGCAATCAGGGCTCCTACAAACAGATAAGGAATCCGTCGTCCGAAACGGCACCAGGTTTTGTCGCTTAAAGCACCGATAATAGGTTGCACGATGATTCCCGCTAAAGGAGGCAGTATCCAGAAATAACTTAAACTGTGAGGGTCGGCTCCTAAAGTAGAGAATATACGACTAATGTTTGCACTTTGTAAGGCGTAGGCTATTTGCACACCGAAAAACCCGAAACTGATGTTCCACAGTTTCCAGAAATTTAAATCAGGTATTTTTTTCATGGTAATATTATGTATATGTATTTCCTTGCCTTACAGATTCATTACCTCCTGTTCGAAATTCTCTTTATCGCCAATGGCTTTATTTCGAATCTTACTGCGATAATTGTAAACAGTGGCTAAAGAGTAACCTAAAAAGTGGGCAATACGGGCTGCATCGGTTACTCCCAAACGAATCAGTGCAAATATACGAAGTTCTGTATTTAAAAGTTCACCTGATTTAGGATAAATTTTTCCGTCTTCTGATAATAAATTGTTAAAGTCGTTGATAAAGTTGGGAAAGAGGTTTAAGAATGATTTATCAAACTCATTGTAGAAATTCTTTCTTTCGTCGCGTAAAAACTGTTCGGAACGAATGGTTTTGAACAATTCTTCTATTTTAGAAGCCATTGCCAGTTTCTCTAATGAACGTCTGTACTGTTCCAGTTTTTCCAGATAACTTACGCAACGGTCTAAATAGCGTGCAATGTATTCTTCTTTGATTTTTCCGGTTTGTGCTAATTTACTGTTGACTGCTACTAATTGAGTATTACTCTCGTAGAGACTTTTTCGCATGGCCGACAGTTTTTTCATCCAATAATAAAGGTAGAATGTGGCAACGATAAGCAGAAATGCCAGTAAGCTGATACAGACAAGAAGTTTTTTAGTAATAGCTTGTTCTTCAGCTTCTTTTACCTTGTATGCTTTGTCAATAATAGGATATACTTCAGTTACTTCCAGAAACCGGAGGCGGGCATTGCATGCTACGGCATCTTCCATAGAACAGTTCAGGTATCTGTAAGCCCTTTCCAAGTCTCCTTGTTCGTAGATTAAACGGGCCAGTTTCTGTAAAGAAGCATATTCCCGGACAGCCATTTTCATGTCGAGTATGGCTGTTTGGGCCAAATAATACATTTGTTTTTCTACGTCTTTCTTTACCTCATAGGCTTCGGACAAAGTGTAATTAATATAGGCCAACTTTTGCATGCTTTGTGGCTGTGAACTCAGATGTTTGAGCAGAGTGATGGCTTCGTCTGGTTTATTGTATAATAACTTTTTCTCTGCGAAAACGATATCACGATCGGGGCCGGGAGAAGAGAGGAGCAGAATAGAATCTCTATATAAGTCTGTTTGTTTCAAATACTTCCTTTTGGCAGAGGCTTCGGCTGTATAGTCGGCAATCCAACCGTAATAGGCACGATAAGTGCGGTAATAGTAGTCGAGTGCTCCTTTTTCCAGTTCATGGGGATTTATCTTCTGCAATTCCAGTAAGGCTTCGTTGTACATACCCATCACTCCCATGACTTCGGCACGATTGATGATAATTTCGTTTTTTAAGTCAGGGCGGTTTAATTCTGGCAGAATCTTGGATTTTCCGTTGATATAATATAAAGAAGAGTCGGCTTGATAATGGAGATATTCATAAAATAAGGAGCCGCACAAATTGTATTTTTCCCATATATCTGAAGAATGCTGCAAACGTTCTTTTAGATTCTGAATGTTTTCTTCGCGTTGGGAGTGATAAATCTCTTTTTGTAAGATTACTCGATCTAATTCATTCAATACTTGTTGAAGTGACACAGATTGTGCATGGATGGAAACGAGCCATACATTTATGAACCCGAATAGAAGTAATGAATATGCTCTCATAGTATCTTGTCTGCATTTGATTTATGCAAATATATAATAATTCTCAAATAAGATATTGTCTGACATGGAAAAAACTTTTCTTTTTCATTTATAATATTAGCGATGTCTATATTTATTATATGGCTGAATAATAATGGTTTATGTGTATTGTCTGTTTATATTTTCATTGTATGAAAAGTACCTTGTAGAGAAAGCCTATACATTTGCATCAAACCAAATACCTATATCATGAAACAAACACTATTAATCATTATGGCTGTACTTTCTTTTCTAAGTGGACACTCTGCCACTCGTACGGCAACAATCAAAAAAATTGCTCCGACTTTCTGGTGGGCAGGAATGAAGAATCCTGAATTACAGATTTTATTGTATGGGGATAATATTGCATCTTCTGAAGTAACACTTTCTAGTAAGAATGTGGAATTGAAGGAGGTTGTCAAACAAGAGAATCCTAACTATTTGTTATTGTATGTAGACTTATCTGATGCTACTCCTCAAACGTTTGATATTTGTTTGAAGCAGGGACGGAAAACTACTGTGGTGCCTTATGAACTGAAACAGCGTACTCGTAAGGGGACAGATATAGAGGGATTTACATCGAGTGATGTACTCTATCTGATAATGCCGGACCGTTTTGCAAACGGAAATCCAGATAATGATGTGATACCAGGGATGCTGGAAAATAAGATAAACCGTTCTGAGCAATATGCGCGCCATGGGGGAGATCTTCAGGGAATCTCTGAACATCTCGACTATATTGCTGATTTGGGTGTAACTGCAATCTGGTTGAATCCGACACAGGAGAATGATATGCCGGAGGGATCTTATCATGGATATGCAATTACTGATTACTATCAGCTTGACCGTCGCTTTGGTTCTAATGAGGACTTTAAGCAATTGGTTGAAAAATCACATGAAAAAGGATTGAAGGTCGTAATGGATATGATTTTTAATCACTGTGGAAGTGAAAACTATTTGTTTAAGGATAAACCGTCTAAGGACTGGTTCAACTTTAAATCGCAGTATGTGCAGACTTCGTTTAAAACAGCCAGTGTGATGGATATACATGCCAGTGAGTATGAACGCAAGATTGCGACAGATGGTTGGTTTACTCAGGTGATGCCAGATTTAAATCAGCGTAACCGTCATGTAGCACGCTATTTGATTCAGAGTAGTATCTGGTGGATTGAATATGCGGGGATAAATGGTATTCGTCAGGACACGCATCCGTATGCTGATTTCGATTTTATGTCGGAATGGTGTAAAGAAGTGCTGGATGAATATCCTTATTTCAATATTGTGGGGGAAACATGGCTGAATAGTAATGTGCTGGTATCTTATTGGCAGAAAGATAGCAAATTGGCAGCTCCAAAGAATTCTAATTTGCCTACTGTAATGGACTTTCCTTTGCAGAGTCTGATGAATCAGGCTTTTGACGAAGAAACAACCGACTGGGCCAATGGTTTGTTCCGTTTGTATGATTATCAGACTCAGGATTTGGTATATGCTAATCCTATGAATCTTTTGATTTTCCTGGATAATCACGATACTTCTCGTTTCTATAAAAAAGCAGAAGATACAAAGAACTTGAACCGTTATAAACAGGCAATGGCCTTTTTGTTGACAACTCGTGGTATTCCTCAGATTTATTATGGAACAGAAATTCTGATGGCTGCAGATAAAGGACAAGGAGATGGCTATTTGCGTTGTGATTTTCCAGGTGGATGGGCAGGTGACCCGATTAATTGCTTTACAGCTGCCGGACGTACTGAATTGCAAAACGAGGCTTTCGATTATACCCGTAAACTTTTGCAGTGGAGAAAGAATAACGATGTAATAGGAAAAGGTAGCTTGAAACACTATTCTATTGCAAATGGAGTGTATGTGTACGAACGTAGTTATCAGGGAAAATCGGTTGTAGTAATTATGAATGGAACAGATAAAGAACAGATCTTGGATTTGGCTCCTTATAAAGAAAGTCTGTCTTCGCAGCAGGCTACTGATTTCCTGACAGGAAAAACTGTAAATCTGGTGGATAAACTGTCTTTACAGTCACGGGAAACATTGATTTTGTGTTTCTAACAGGTTTATATTATTGTTCCTTTTTGTAAAGTATAACTATTTGAATAATAATCTATTATTGATTATATAAAGAGGTTTTGATTTATATTTTTATTCTGAGGGTTATAACAAGTAATCAGACCCGATAGCTTTGCAATACACGTTCTGATAACGTTGACCCTTTAATACTTGAAGAACTATGAATTTGAAAAAACATTTAACCTTTGCAACTTTATTCTGCTGTGCCTTGTTGGCAAATGCGCAGAAACTGACTTCGCCGGACGGTAACTTAGTCATGAATTTCAGTCTGAATCAGGCTGGGGCTCCTGTATACGATTTGTATTTTAAAAACAAGGTTGTAATTAAACCGAGTACATTGGGACTTGAGCTGAAAAAGGAAGATGCTGATAAAAAAACAGACTTTGAATGGACAGAGCGGACTGATAAAGATCAGCTGGATATTAAAACTAACCTGATGAACGGATTTACTGTAGCTGATACTCAGACTGCCACTTTCGATGAAACATGGACTCCGGTATGGGGAGAAGAAAGCAGCATCCGTAACCATTATAATGAGTTGGCTGTAACCTTGAATCAAGCTATGAATGATCGGAAAATGGTGATTCGCTTCCGTTTGTTCAACGATGGTTTAGGTTTCCGCTACGAGTTCCCACAGCAAAAGAATCTGAATTATTTTGTAATTAAAGAAGAACATTCTCAGTTTGCAATGGCAGGAGACCATACTGCTTTTTGGATTCCGGGAGATTATGATACACAGGAATATGATTATACAGTTTCTAAGTTGTCTGAAATCAGAGAGCGCATGAAAGAAGCGGTTACTCCTAATTCTTCACAGACTGTATTCTCACCTACAGGAGTACAGACAGCTTTGATGATGAAAACAGAAGATGGCTTGTATATTAACTTGCATGAGGCTGCTTTGGTAGATTATTCTTGTATGCATTTAAATCTGGATGATAAGAATATGGTGTTTGAATCATGGCTTACTCCAGATGCTAAAGGTGATAAGGGATATATGCAGACTCCGTGTCATTCTCCCTGGCGTACAGTGATTGTGAGTGATGATGCCCGTAATATTTTGGCTTCACGTATTACATTGAACTTGAATGAACCTTGTAAATATGCCGATACTTCTTGGATTAAGCCGGTGAAATATGTCGGAGTATGGTGGGATATGATTACCGGTAAGGGAAGTTGGGCTTATACAGATGAACTTTCAAGTGTAAAACTGGGAGAAACAGATTATAAGAATACCAAACCAAATGGTAAACACTCTGCTAACACTGAAAATGTAAAACGTTACATTGATTTTGCCGCAGCACACGGTTTTGATGCAGTACTGGTTGAAGGATGGAATGAAGGATGGGAAGACTGGTTTGGAAAGAGTAAAGACTATGTGTTCGATTTTGTAACTCCGTATCCGGATTTTGACGTGAAAGAAATTCATCGTTATGCAGCAGATAAAGGTGTGAAGATGATGATGCATCATGAAACTTCTGCTTCTGTACGTAATTATGAACGTCATATGGATCAGGCTTATCAGTTTATGGTAGATAACGGATACAATTCTGTGAAGAGCGGATATGTAGGTGATATTATTCCACGTGGTGAACATCATTATGGACAATGGATGGTAAACCATTATTTGTATGCTGTAACTAAGGCTGGAGATTATAAGATTATGGTTAATGCGCACGAAGCGGTACGTCCTACAGGCCTTTGCCGTACATATCCTAATCTTATCGGTAATGAGTCTGCTCGTGGTACTGAATATGAATCGTTCGGTGGAAATAAAGTGAATCATACTACTATCTTGCCATTTACCCGATTAATTGGAGGTCCGATGGATTATACTCCGGGTATTTTTGAAACTGATTGCAGTAAGATGAATCCGAATAATAATTCTCGTGTCCGTTCTACTTTGGCTCGTCAGTTGGCATTGTATGTAACGATGTATAGCCCATTGCAAATGGCCGCAGATATTCCGGAAAATTATGAACGTTTCATGGATGCTTTCCAGTTCATTAAGGATGTAGCGATTGATTGGGATGAAAGCAAATATCTGGAAGCAGAGCCGGGTGAGTATATTACTATTGCCCGTCGCGCAAAAGGTACAAACGACTGGTATGTAGGCTGTACTGCTGGCTACAATGGTCATGAATCGAAATTGGCATTGGATTTCCTTCAACCGGGAAAGAAGTATGAAGCAACTATTTATGCCGATGCAAAAGATGCTAATTGGGAAACCAATCCACAGGCTTATACTATCACCAAGAAAAAGGTAACCAATAAGAGTAAATTGACTCTGAAAGCTGCCATAGGAGGTGGATACGCTATTTCTATTAAGGAAATAAAATAAACAAAGTAAGAACTCTTTTCATAGGAGGGCACTGGCTTTGTCTTCCTATGATATTATATAGATTTGGTTTATTGATGTTTATATAAGGTAAGGAATGAAAATTTATCTTATTTGAAAAGGTTGAGATTCGTATTGTTTTCAATAGGTATTTATTACGATAATATTCTAATACTTTAATTTAATAATATGAAAATAGAAGGAATGAAAAAAATGAGTAAGTTCTTGCTATTATGGTTAGTAGGAGTTTTACTCTCTGTACAAGCCTTTGCACAAGGCATTACAGTTAAGGGCGTGGTGAAAGATAATACCGGTGAGCCGGTTATCGGTGCAAACGTATTGGTGAAAAACACTACCAATGGTACTATTACCGACTTTGATGGTAATTTTACGTTAAATGCTAATAAGGGAGATATTGTAGTTATTTCCTTTATTGGATATAAAACTCAGGAGTTGCCTGCTGCAGCTATGATGAATGTAATTCTGAAGGATGATTCAGAAATGCTTGATGATGTAGTTGTAATTGGTTATGGTTCTGTGAAGAAAAGCGACTTGAGCGGTTCGGTTGTTGCCATTAAAGCAGAAGAAATGAATAAGGGTGCAGTGACTTCTCCTCAAGAGTTGATGCAGGGTAAAGTTCCGGGATTGTCTGTTGTGTCAGGCGATGGTGGTCCGGGGTCTGGTGCAACTATTCGTATCCGTAGCGGAGCGTCTTTGAATGCAAGTAATGATCCTTTGATTGTGATTGATGGTATCCCTACATCCAATGATGCAGCTCCTGGTACATCGAATGCATTGGCAACAATTAATCCTAACGATATTGAAACATTTACCGTTTTGAAAGATGCTTCTGCTACCGCTATCTATGGTTCTCGTGCATCTAACGGTGTCATTATTATCACTACTAAAAAAGGTTCTACAGGCAAGATTAAAGTAGCTTACAATAGTACCTATACATACAAAGATCCTTATAAACGTTTGAATACAATGAGTGCTGGCGAATTCCGTCAGGCTATGCTGCAGCAATATCCTACAGGTACAACTGCAGGCGATGCTGTTAATTCTATTCTGAACCTGTATCCGGATCAGGCTACAGACTGGCAGGATCAGATTTATCAGGGAGGTTTGAGTACAGACCAGAATATTGCTGTTTCTGGTAAGGCAGGCTTCTTGCCTTTCCGTGTATCATTCGGTTACAACAAAGAACGTGGTACATTGAAGACATCAGAATATGAAAGATATACCGGAGCCATCAATATGAATCCGAAATTCTTTGATGAACACTTGTCTGTAGACATCAATGTGAAAGGTACAATCAACAATAACCGTTTCGCAGATTCTGGAGCAGTAGGTGCTGCGGCTTTCTACGATCCTACTAAGCCTGTATATACAGAGGCTCCTTATGGTTACAATGATTATTATAACTGGACTATTGCGACTCCGAATCCAGACGGAGGATATTCTTATTCTGCAAACAAGTTGGCTGGAGTAAATCCGCTGTCTTTGTTGGAAGATGTATACAATCATGGTACTACTAAACGTAGTTTGGGTAATTTGCAGTTGGATTACAAGTTCCACTTCCTGGAAGACTTGCATGCAAACTTAAACTTGGGATATGACGTAGCTACTACTACAGGTGACAACTATGTAAATCAGGGTTCATTCCAGGCAGCCAAGGATACAGACTTTACTAACGTAGGACAGGGTGGAAGCTGGAACAACCTTCGTAGAAACCATTTGTTGGATTTTTATTTGAACTATAAGAAAAATATAGAAGCCATTAAGAGTAACATCGACTTTATGGCAGGTTATTCATGGCAGCACTTCTATTATAGCAACTTTACACAGACACAGTCTAATGTAGTAGGTTTCGATACTTTCGGTGAAAAAGAAGGATGGACTTACAATGAAGAGACACAGCGCTATGTACGTGATGACAGCCGTAGAATTCCTTACGAAAACTATCTGGTTTCGTTCTTCGGACGTTTGAACTATGGTGTGATGGACAGATATTTGCTTACAGCTACCTTGCGTCGTGACGGTTCTTCCAGATTCAGCAAGAACAATCGTTGGGGTCTTTTCCCCTCTGTAGCATTGGCTTGGAGTATCATTAATGAGCCGTTCATGAAGAAGGCTACAGATGTATTGTCTAACTTGAAAATCCGTTTGGGATATGGTGTGACTGGTCAGCAGGAAATCGGTGACTACATGTATCTTACCAAATATGTGTTCAGTACCAATAACAACACTATGTACAATGGTACTTATTTGTTGAAACCAGACGGCTACAGCCCTGACTTGAAATGGGAGGAAACAACTACTTATAACATTGGTATCGACTATGGTTTCCTGAATAACCGTATTAACGGTAGTATCGAATTTTACAAAAAGAAAACCAAAGATTTGTTGAATACAGTAAGTGCTCCTGCTGGAACTAATTTTGTGAACCAAATTACAGCCAATGTGGGAACAATGGAGAATTCCGGGGTTGAGTTTAACGTAAATGCAATGGTTATTCAGTCGAAAGATTTCTCTTGGGAATTGGGTTACAATGTAACTTGGAACACAAGTGAGATTACTCAGCTGACTGCAAATTACAATCCAGATTACGAAGGTATCGTAGCTGGTTCTGCTCCTTATGGAACCAATGTAGTGCTGTCAAGACATCAGGTGGGAAACACTCCTTATAGCTACTGGCTCTTCCAGCAGGTATACGATGAAAATGGTAACCCCATTCAGAATGCATTGGTAGACCGCAATGGTGACGGACAGATTACGGATGCCGATCGCTATTTTACAGGAAAGAGTCCTTTAGCAGATGTATACATGGGATTGAACTCACAGTTTACTTATAAAAACTGGGATTTGGGTTTCAACTTGCGTGCCAGCATCGGAAACTATGCATTTAATGCAAGTGTGGCAGATAATGCTTCTCTGAATAATTTCGGAAACCAGGGCTCTTTGTCTAACTTGTATAAGACAGCAGTTGATGCAACTGGCTTTGCTGCTACAAGTACAATTGAACAGAAATGTAGTGACCTGTTTCTGGAAAATGCATCTTACTTGAAGATGGATAATATCACATTGGGATATTCTTTCAAAAAGTTCTTTACAGATAAGATTTCCGGAAGAATTAGTGCATCAGTGCAGAACGTCTTTACTATCACCAACTATTCGGGTATGGATCCTGAAATGTCGGGTACGGGTATTGACAATAATATCTGGCCTCGCCCCAGAACATTTACACTTGGACTTAATCTTAATTTTTAATACGCTTGACTTATGAAAATAAAAAATATAACAGCTTCATTGATAGCATCGGTTATGTTGCCATTGACCGGATGTGTGGGAGATTTGGATGTATTTCCATTGGATGATCAGGTAATTTCATCCGATAAGGCTTATTCTGATGCGGAAAGCTATACAAAGGCATTGAATAAGATTTATTCTGTATGGGCTCTTTCGGGACAGGATGGCTCCGGCTCTTCTGATATTAGTGGACTAGACCCCGGTAACACTGTATTCTTGCGTTGCTGGTATACTCTGCAGGTGGGTACTACTGATGAAGCAAAGTGTGCATGGAATGATTCATGGGTAAAATCTATTAACGGTCTTACATGGAGTACTGCACAAGTGGAATCTATCGAAGGTGTTTATCAGAGAGGCATGTATGTCGTTGCTTTGGTAAATGACTTTATGAAAAATATCGGAAATGCTCCAGAAGGAATCAATAAGGAACAATATGCAGCTGAAGCTCGTTTCTGCCGTGCACTGGCTTATTATGCATTGATGGATTTGTTTGCACGTCCTCCTTTTATCACAGAAAACAATTATTCATTGGCCCCTGCTCAGCTGAGTCGTACAGAGTTATTCAATTGGATAGAATCAGAACTGACTGGAATTTATAATTCTTTACCTGATAAACCTGTATATGGTTATGCTGGAAAGTCTGCTGTTGATGCACTGTTGGCTCGTATGTATCTGAATGCAGAAGTATATACAGGAACTTCCCGATATAAAGACTGTATTACTCGCTGTAATAATATCATATCCAGTCAGAATTATCAGTTGGCAGAAAATTATGCCGAATTGTTTATGGCAGACAATGGAGAGAATCCTAAAGCTAATAGAGAGATTATCTATCCTGTTTGCTTTGATGGTATTTCTGCTCAGTCTTATGGAATTGGAGCCATTATTTTGGGTTCCAGATCCAATAGTGAGTCAGGACCGGCTACTTATGGTTGTGATGCTGGATGGGATGGATTTAGATCAACAGGAAATTTGGTTCGTTCATTCGAGTTTGAAACCAGTGATGAGAATCAGTGGACAGCAGACAATATCCTGGATAAACGTGGTATATTTTACAGCAAAAACCGTAGTATTGATATCGTAACAATGGCTCAGACTACCTTTACAACAGAAGGATGGGCTGTCTACAAATATACTAATCTGGCCAGTGATGGAACTGCTGGGAAGAATACGACTTTCCCAGACACAGATTTCCCTCTCTTTCGTTTGGCTGACGTGTATCTGATGTATGCAGAAGCGACTGCACGCGGTGGTGAAGGAGGAAATATGCAGGATGCTGTAAATTATGTGAATGAACTTCGTGCCCGCGGATTCGGCAATCATGACCACGATATTGATGCTAACTGGCTGACTGCAACAGCAGCGGTAGGTGGAACAAAAACCTCAATAAAATATGGTAATATTTTGAATGAACGTGCTCGTGAAATGTATTGGGAAGCTACTCGCCGTACCGATTTGATTCGCTATGGATTGTTTACCGATTCAAAATATACTTGGGCTGAAAAAGGCGGTGTCATTACAGGTATTGGTGTGGATAAAAAATATAATGTTTTCCCAATTCCTACTTCAGACTTGAGTGTAAATGGAAGTTTGGTTCAGAATGAGGGATATTAATAATCTTAATGAAGTACAAATATGAAAAAAATATATAGCTATATTGCAGCGTTGGGTGCGGTGCTTTTGCTGAATGCTTGCGATAGTGATTTGGAAAAGGTAACTTATAATAGTGCTGAAGCAGTACCGGCTGCGCTTGAGGAGATAAAAACTTCTTGTGTATTGGAAAATAAAAAAGCAGATGAAGTGGCACTTACCTTGAATTGGACTGCACCAGAACTGAATTATTCGGGAGGCTACAGTGCTGCTGTTACCAATTATATAGAGATGGATGTGGCACAGAATAATTTTGCTAATAAGATGACTTTGTCGGCTGCTACCATCACTGATGTGACCAAGAGTTTTACTCATGGAGAATTGAATACTAATATCCTTAAATTGCTGAAGGATGGTTATGGTATGGATGTGGAAAATGATCCGGAAACATTTGTAGCTCGTAATTTTGAATTTAGAATCCAGAGCTCTGTATCTACAGAAGCTACTCCGGTTTACTCTAATGTCATTACAGTGAATATTACTCCTTATAGCATGGATATTGCTTATCCGGAAGTTTATGTGATTGGTAATTATTCTAGTTGGAAATGGGATACAGCACAGTCTCTGTTCAGCTTCAAGGAGAATGAAGATTATGAGGGTGTGATAGACTTTGGTGATAAATCTCAAGGTTTTAAGATTACCGGTGATAAGAATTGGGACAACGGGAACTATGGTGCTTCTGGAGATGGTGTAATTGAGGATGAAGCTGCTGAAATCACATTGATTAATGACGGTGGTTCAAAAGATCTCTCTTGTTACTCGGCTTACCGTTTCTATCGCTTTACTTTTAATACTTCTACTTTGGTTCTGAAGAAGAATTTGGGCTTCAATCAGTTAGGAATTGTAGGGGCTGCGGTTGGTAGCTGGGACAATGATGTAGTAATGGAATTTGATGCAGAAAAGCAGCGTTTCTATGCAGATGTAACCTTGACTGAGGGAGAGATGAAGTTCAGACTTGATGGAGCTTGGGATACAAGTTTTGGCTCTTCTACCGAAGGATTGTTGGATAGCGGTGACAACATCAAGGTACCGGCAGGTAACTATCGTGTATACGTTAATTTGAATAACTCTGCTAATCAAACTTATGAACTGAATGCAGAGGATTATAATAAATAAATTGTGGGTTTTATATATAAAGGAATGTCTGCTTTTGTGCGGGCATACCTTTGTTCTGATACTTTGAAATTCCTATGAAAACGATTTGGTTTATTTGTATGTGGGTAGTCTGCGTGTGTACTGCCTTGTTGTCTTGTACTGAGGACGAGAAAATAATTGTTCCTGCTCCTAAACCTAATATTCCGCCAGGAGAAGTTCCTGAAGGATTCAGCTGTTCTTCTTCTCCCGATGCCGACCAGCCTCTTACTCTAACCTTTAAAGCTCCGGCTTCTTCTGCTCTTTATGGATTTACGGGAGATGTATACCTCCATACAGGTGTAATTGTAGAAGGCCAATGGCAGTTTGTACCAGCCGGTTGGAATGAAAATATTGATAAATGTAAATTCGAAAAGGATGCAGAACTGGAAAATGTATGGAGTATTACATTGTCGCCTTCTTTGCGTGAATGGTTTGGCTCAGGTACTACGCCGATAACTCAGTTGGGTGTTATTATCCGAAGTGCCGACGGTACAAAGAAAGGACTGGAAACCGATGAATTTATCACTGTAACTGACAACCTGTATACTGGTTTCGAACCGGGAGAAGTGAAGAACCAGTCTTTGCCTGCCGGTATGCAATATGGCATTAATACCGATGTTGCGACAAATTCAGTGACGCTGGTACTTTATGACAAAGGAACTGATGGAGCACATCAGGATTATGCTTTTGTAGTGGGGGATTTCAACAATTGGACGTTAGCCAATGATGAGACTTCACAGATGTATCGTGATGAGGCTGCTGGCTGCTGGTGGATTACATTAAATAATCTTGATCCGTCTAAGGAATATCGCTTCCAGTATTATGTAGGTACAGAGATTGCGGGTTCCATGCGTTTGGGAGACCCTTATACCGAGAAAATCCTCGATCCGAACAACGATCAGTACATTCCTGAGAGCACTTATCCGAAAGCAGATATTGCTTATCCGGAAAAAGGGATTGGAATCGTATCTACCTTTAAGATTTCTAAGGAAAAATATGCTTGGAAAAATCCGGATTTCAAGATTAAAGATCCAGATAATCTGATGATTTATGAATTACTTTTCCGCGACTTTACCCGCAACAACGGTAGTGTAGATGTGGGCGATATTAAAGGGGCTTTGGCTAAACTGAAAGCCGGATATTTCCGTGACTTGGGAGTGAATGCCATCGAACTGATGCCTGTACAGGAATTTGAAGGAAACAATAGTTGGGGATATAACCCATTCTATTTCTTTGCCCTCGATAAGGCTTACGGTACAAAGGAAGACTACAAGGCTTTTATTGACGAATGTCATAGTCAAGGCATTGCCGTGCTGTTCGATGTAGTGTATAATCATGCAACTGGTTCGCATACTTTTGCCCGTTTGTTCTGGAATAGCTCTACCAATAAGACAGCCGATAACAATCCGTGGTTTAATGTAGATGCTCCTCATCCGTTCAGTGTATTCCATGATTTTAATCATGAATCGAAGCTTACCAGCGACTTTGTGAAGCGTAATCTGAAGTTTTTGCTCGATGAGTATAAGATTGACGGATTCCGTTTTGACCTGACAAAAGGCTTTACCAATACTCCATGCGATGAAGCCACTGCTAATAATTATGATGCAGGCCGTATCAAAATTCTGAAAGGATATTATGATGCGATTCAGGAAGCTAATCCGAATGCAGTGATGATTTGTGAACATTTGGTGGGCGATATGGGAGAAAACGAAGAGTTGGCGAACTATGGATTGAAGATGTGGAATAAGCAGTGTCAGGCTTATTATCAGACTGCTATGGGCTATGATTCTGATGGCAGTGGATTTGAGAATGTACGCTGGACAGGCAATGCCGGTAGTCATGACGGTTGGGTAAGCTACATGGAAAGCCACGATGAGGAACGAACGGCATACAAGCAGGTTGCTTATTCACAGGAACCTTTCCGTTCCAATTTGCAGGCACGCATGGCGCAGTTGGAGGTTAATGCAGCATTCTTCTTTACAATTCCGGGAGCAAAGATGATTTGGCAGTTTGAAGAACTGGGGTACGATGTGTCTATTAATGCCGACCTGCAGGGCAATGAATATCCGGATGATTCTCATCGGACAGATCCAAAACCTTTGCGCTGGGAGTATTTCAATGATTCGGCCAGAAAAAGATTGTACGATACCTATGGCAAGTTGATGAAACTTCGTCAGGCCAATCCGGAAGTCTTTGCACCGGAAGCCTTCCGAGAATGGCAGGTTGCTCAAGGTTACTGGGATAACGGACGTTGGATTCGTTTGCAAAGCACAAACGGTAAGCAACTGGTAGTGGTAGGAAACTTTACAACTTCAGAGATTACGGTTGCTAATGCACTGCCCAGTACCGGTAAGTGGTATAATATGGAAACAGGAGAAGAAGAAACAATATCTTCTACGTCGGTTACCTTGCCGGCTCATAGCTTCCGTGTGTATACAACATTTGCGGTACAATAAGTGTGTGAACATATAAATAGAGAGAGAAGACTTCGTATGAAGCCTTCTCTTTTTTTATGGCTGTCGTTTATTCTTATCGGGAAATAAGTGTTATATTACATTTCTATTTAATTTACATTGAAACGAATTTACAGAGATTTGAAAAGACTGTTACAATAAGGTGTTTGGATTATCGTCCTCTATATGCTATGAATGAATGGATTACTTTTGCGGAGGGTAAAAAGAAATCAACATTAAACATAGACATATAATAGAGTATGAAAAAAAGAATCATTCCTTTCTTAGGAATTGCTTCGTGGGGAGTTTTACTTCCTTATCCTGTTTTAGGGGAAACAGTAAGTAGTGATTTGAATCATGTATCCATGAGTACTTTAGCCCAGAGTGGAGAAAAGGTGCATGGACGTGTCGTTGATGAGAAAGGTGAAGCAATCATTGGTGCTAGTGTTTTGGTAAAAGGAACAACAAACGGTACTATTACAGATTTTAACGGTGAGTTTGATCTGGCTGTAGAAAAGAACAGCGTACTGGTTGTAAGCTACATTGGTTTTACTTCTTTGGAAATACGTCCGGAAGGTAAAAAGGAAATTGTAGTAACTATGAAAGAAAACACCGAATTGTTGGAAGAAGTTGTTGTGTTGGGTTATGGAGCTAACTCTCGTAAACAAGACTTGTCGGCATCTGTCGGTGTATTGAACAATACAGAAGAACTGACTTCACGTCCGGTTAGTTCTACTGAAGGGATGTTGCAAGGACAATTAGCCGGTGTTACAGTACAGTCGAATGGTGGAGACCCTACTTCTGCACCTTCTGTAGTAATCCGCGGACAAGGTTCTCAGAATGAAAACGGTGAAAAAGTTCTTTGGGTAGTCGATGGAGTCCCTGGAGCACCGATTACTTCTATGAATGATATCGAATCGATTGTAGTATTGAAAGATGCTGCATCGGCTGCTGTATATGGTGCACAGTCGGGAGCCGGAGGTGTTATCTTGGTAACTACCAAGAAAGCAAAAGAAGGTGCTCCTTCTGTTACTTACGATGCTACATTTGGTATTCGTCAGGCAACTAACCTGATTGAGCCTTTGAATGCAGAAGAGCAGTTGCAAATGAGAAAAATCTCTTATGCTAATGCCAATACTTCTTTACCCGATGGCTGGGATGTAAATAAAAACCCATGGATTGCGACTACACGTACAAACTGGATGGATGAAATTTTCCGTACAGCTTTCTATCAGCGCCATAATGTGGCCATGAACGTGGGTACAGAAAATGCTTCAAACCGTTTGTCATTATCTTATGACAACGATCAAGGTGTATTGATTAATACATTCAACAAGAATCTGTCTTTGCGTTATAACGGACGTTTCAAACTGAACAAATGGGTGACTGTAACGGAAGATTTGATATGGAAGAATACCGAAAAACGTAAATCAGATACAAAATCTGGTTATACAGGAGCTATCTTGTCGGCAGTGTATATGCCAGCCAGTGCTACTGTGTACAATCCGTTGGATGGTTCGTATGGAGGTGTAACTACAGAAGACCCTGCATATATTGAAAAATATGGTTCAAACTATGCCGATATCCATGGGGATGCGGTGAATCCGGTGCGTTTGCTGGAAGCAGACAACCGCTACGATAGAACAAGTGATGTATGGTCTACTACCAGTTTGGAGATTGCCAATATCCTGCAGGGATTGAAGTTTACCAGCCGTTTTACTTATAACTTGCAGAGCAATTATTATAAGAACTTTGCTCCGATTCGCGATGAAGTTGGAAAACCTAATTTGAACAACGAACTGGACGAGACTACTTTCCGTTCAGATACATGGAAAACAGAAAATACATTGACTTACGACCGTATTTTCGACAAACACAGCATCGGAGCTTTGGTATCTACTACTGCCGACCATTACAACAAGCGTGGTTTGGAAGTAACAGGTACTGATTTCTCTGACGAAACTGCTTATCTTCAGTATTTGGCTTATGCAGGTTCTGTAGCTGCAGAAGATTATCTGGAAGGTCCTGATGCCAACGTTTCTGTAATTGCACGTCTGGCTTATTCTTACGATGACCGCTATTTTATCACAGCTTCCTGGAGACGTGACTATGCAGGACGTTTGCCAAAAGAAAACAATTACGGTGACTTCCCTGCTGCTACATTGGCATGGAAGATTTCAAATGAAAAATTCTTCCCGAAAAACGATGTCGTAAACTTGGTGAAACTGCGTGCATCATGGGGACGTGTGGGTAACTTGGGTTCTATCGACTATAATTACCGTTCAACTGTATTGGGACAAGAGTTTTCTAACGATTATGGACAATATGGACAACAGTCTTCATGGGGAAATGTAATTTATAACTCGATTGCTGTAAATCCGGATCTTACTTGGGAAACTTCAGAACAGTGGGATTTAGGTTTGGATCTTGATTTATTCCAGAATCGTTTGTCTTTGCAGATGGACTACTTCGATAAACGTACTTTCAATCTGATTCAGACACAAACCATGAACTGGCCTTCTACTATTGGTCTGGATGCCATGTTGGTAAACCAGGGTGAAGTGCGTAACCGTGGTTTCGAACTGCAAGCAAACTGGAGCGATCGGATTAACAAGAATTTCTCATATTATATAGCCGGTAACTTTTCTTACTTGAAAAACTGGGTATCGGATATAGGTGTGAAAAATGCAGATGGTACACCGGGAGTATGGGTTGGTGAAGGAGAATTCCGTTCTACACTGCCTTATGTATATCAGACGGCAGAAGGTCAGCCGCTTAACTCTTTCTATCTCATTAAAACCGATGGTATTTTCCAGAGCGATGCAGAAGCTGCAGCTTATGTAGATAAGAACGGAAACCGTATTCAGCCGGATGCTGTAGCTGGTGACTTGAAGTTTGTAGACTATAACGGAGACGGTAAGATTGATGATGGTGACCGTCAGTACTGTGGTAGCGCTACTCCCAAAACAACATTCAGCTTATCTGGAGGTTTTACTTATAAGAAACTATCTGTAAGTGCAATGTTGCAGGGTGTAGGTGGGGCTCAGTCACTGTATGTAGCAAAATGTATGTTACTCAGCGATGTAGAAGGTAACTTCAACCGTTCGAAAGAAATTTTGAATGCATGGAGCGAAACAAATACTTCTTCTGATATTCCACGTTTGTCTAAGAACGACCCGAATGGAAACTTCACTACTCCATCCGATTGGTACTTGGAAGATGCTTCTTACTTGCGTTTGAAAAACCTGACTGTATCTTACGATTTGAGTGATTATCTGCGTAAATGGTCACATATGAAGGAAAGAAACAGTAGCTTGATGGTATACCTCAGTGGTGAAAACTTGTTTACTATTACAAATTATTCGGGTATGGATCCAGAAACAGGTGGATACGATGCCTTGAAATATCCTGTATCTCGAGTATTCTCTTTCGGTCTTAAACTTACTTATTAATAATTGAATGAACATGAAAAAATATATATCAGTTTTAGCGTTGTCTGTTGCCTTGCTTAGTTCGTGCAGCGATTTTCTGGATGTACAGTCTGAAGGAAGTCCTATCACAAACGCCTATTTTACCAACGACCAACAAGCCATTGATGCAATAGACGGACTTTATAAACCTTTCCATAAGGAAACCATGTTCGGACGTGACTTGTTCTGGGAACAGGGAGCCGGATGTGATGTAGTATGGGGACGTTCCAGAAGCTTCAATACTTTGGCTACAATGGCTTATACCGGTGATGAAGATCCTTTGAAGAGTGCATTCGAACTGCTTTATCAGAATATTTCCCGTTCAAACTGGATTATTCAGCAGTTGCTGAAAAAACAAAAAGAAAAAGGACTTTCAGAGATAGAGCAGAGAAGTTTGGGAGAAGCTTATTTTATGAGAGGTTTTGCTCATTTCTATGTAGCCTATCGTTATGGAACAGACGAACAGGGAGTACCTTTCATGCGTTACGAAGATTTGCCAGGCGATTATGATAACTCGATTCCTCCTCAGCAGAAATCAGTAGAGGATAACTATCAATATATCATTGAAGATATGGATCAGGCTATCCGTTACCTGCCCAAATTCGAAGAGTATGATACAGATAACAGAGGTCGTGCACATCAGGCAGCAGCTGTAGCTTACAAAGCAAAAGTATATGCTTACTGGGCTACATGGGATGCTACTCAGTGGGAGAATGTAATCAAAATGGTTGATTTGCTGGAAACAGACTATGGACGCGACCTGAATCCTTCTTTCTCTCAGCTGTTTTCTTCAGAATATGCTGATTTCTGGAATCAGGAGTATCTTTGGACAATTCCCTCGGACGGAGGTAATATCGGTGGGGGAGTAGACTTCCCGGGAGTAGTATTGGAAAACAAAGGATGGGGTGTTTACAATGGCTGGGGACAGCTGAAACCGACTCTTGATATCTATGAAGAAATGGTGAAAGACGGTGAAGGTAACGAACGTCTTGTACGTTCTATTCTTGAGTACAACCAGGAATTCGAATATTTTGGTACGACAAAAAAATTCTATTCTACAGCCGATTATGAAGCCGGCTTTATGATTAATAAGTACATGGAGCCGTTCAAGCATAAAGATCCAGTGGAAAATGGTTATATAAACGCCAACGGAGACTGGCCTACCGCACGTCTGAATTTCCCGATTATGCGTTTTGCAGAAATGAAACTGTTCCGTGCTGAGGCTTATCTGATGACTAACCGTGCTGATTTGGCTAAAGGAGATTTGGATGATATCCGCGAACGTGTCGGTTTGCAGCCACTTGATCATACTCCGACAATGGCTGACTTGTATCATGAACGTCGTTGTGAGCTGGCATTCGAGTTTACTGACCATTTGTTCGATTTGAAACGTTGGGCTCAGTCTTCTAATGCAGAAATCAAGGCTTTGGCAGAAAAAGAACTGAATGCTCGTCCTCGTATCCGTAAGTATGACGATCGTTCAAATCCGGAATCAACCTGGACTGAAGCTTATTATGAAGATTATACCAACAAACGGCCTTATGAGCAGTATATGAGAGTATTCCCTTATCCTTCGGATGTGGTGAAGAACTCAAATGGCAAACTGAAGCAAAATAAAGGTTATTAAGAAGTGAATAGATATAAATAATATAACTTTGTAACCGTCGATTCTGGATTTCGCTCGTCTGAGAATTGGCGGTTATATTATTTTTCAAACATTAATCTGTAAACTGAAACATATGAAGACAACACATTTTCTTGTATCTTCTTTATTTGTAGCGGGTCTTTCTTTATTAGGACACAATACGGTAGTAGCGCAGCAATATCCGGTCAGAATTCATTCGCATAATGATTATAAGCAAACAGTACCTTTCTACGAGGCTTATTCACAGAAAGTGTATTCGATAGAAGTTGATTTGTTTTATAAAGGCAAGGAGTTTTATGTGGCTCACGACGAAGAGGATATTAATTCGGAGTTAACCTTCGATGCTTTGTATCTGAATCCTATTCTGTCACTGTATCGTCATAATGAAGGCAGAGCGTGGAAGGGATCGGATGAGAAAATGCAGTTGCTGGTAGAAATCAAGTCGGATAATACTGACGCTTTTCTGAAAGCATTGCAGCGTAAACTGAACAAGTATCCGGAAGTATTCAATCCGTCAGTCAATCCGTATGCGGTTCGTATTGTGATTACAGGTAATGTGCCAGAGCCCGAAGACTTTGAGAAGTATGCTTCTTATATTCTTTTCGATGGCAATTTATCAGAAGACTATACAGAAAAGCAACTTGAGCGGGTAGGAGTATTCAGTACCAATTTCCGTGACTTGTCGAAGTGGAATGGAAAAGGCTCATTGGTAAAAGAAGACAAGAAAAAAGTGGTTGCTGCTATTGAAAAGGCACATGCTCAGGGTAAGCAGATCCGCTTTTGGGGAGCTCCCGATGGTATGACTGCCTGGAATACTTTCCATATGTTGGGAGTAGATTATATCAATACGGATAAGGTAGAGAAGTGTACAGCTTTTTTCAGCGATTGGCATAACAAGCATTACGAGATTGCTTCAAAAGCTGTAGAGTCGGTACAGGGGGTAACCAAGACAGATCGTCTGGACAAGACTACTCACGATTTTGAGGGATTCAAGAATGAGAAGTTGCAGTTGGCAGAGCCGGTGAAGACTTATGTTCCTTCATTTGAATCCGATGGAACAGACCGTCCGGTGAAGAATGTCATTTTTCTTATTGGTGATGGTATGGGATTGGCACAACTTACAGCTGCAGATCGTGTGAACAAAGGCTTGACCATATTGAATATGCAGCATCTGGGACTGATTTCCACTTCAGCAAAAGATGCCTTTACTACCGACTCGGCAGGTGCCGGAAGTGCATTGGCTACCGGAGAGCAGAATAATAATCGTCATATCAGTATGAGTGAGGATGGAGTGGCTTATCCTTCGTTGACCGACTTCTTTGTAGAACAGGGAAAACAGTGCGGGGTTGTGACTTTGGGAAATGTGACTGATGCTACACCGGCGGCATTTTATGGACATACTACTGAGCGTGATAATGCCGATGAGATTACCCGTGAACTGCTGAAAGGAAAGATTTCTTTACTGGCTGGTAGTGGTATGAGTAACTTCAAAGACAGAAAAGACGGAGTTGACTTATTGGCTGAGCTTCAGAAAGAAGGTTATCAGGTAGTTACAGAAGTGGCAGATATCAAGGCCGACGGAAAGAAAACCATCTGCATAGACGAAGAAATGGAAAAAGCGGCAGAAGCAAAGACCATCGGCTTATTGGCGGAAACAACTGCCCGTTCTATCGATAAATTGAGCAAGAGTTCTCCTGAGGGATTCTTCCTTATGGCGGAAGGGGCGAAAATTGACTATGCCGGACATTCCAATTGCTTCCCGGGTTCGATAGTAGAGACTTTAAGTTTTGATATGGCAGTGGCTGAGGCCTTGAAGTTTGCCGACAAGAACGGAGAAACGTTGGTAATTGTAACAGGCGACCATGAAACCGGTGGTTTGACCCTGATAGACGGTAGCAATGAAACGGGATATATGACGGCTCTTTATGTGACCGACGACCATACACCGATTATGCTTCCGGTATTTACTTACGGCCCGCAGGCAAATAAGTTTATCGGTAAGTATGCCAATTATGAAATAGCCCGTAAAATTAAGGCGTTGATGAAAAAATAATATTGCGAAGGCAATAAATTTATGGAAAAGGCTGTATCGGATATTTTCTGATACAGCCTTTTCATATTTAGGGATAGATTTGTATATGTACAAAAGTAAATGGAAATTCTTCTGGAAGTACGCTATATTCAGCGACGATGTCTGTATATTCGACGTCGTTGGCTGTACATTCAGCACCGCCGGCTCTCTATCCGGCGTTGTCGGTGATAGGATATAACTTGGATTGTATAGCGATGCTATTGAATGAAAGTAACTTGTTCTTTATGGAATACAGCCCTTTATGCGAGAGGGCAAATAGAAGACAAAAGTGGAAAAATACCCGTATTAGAGAGAATTGGGAAAAATAATTTTGTATTTTTGGTTCTCTGTTAATGAAAGAATCAATATGAAAATACCCTTATTCCTCTTCTGTTGCATGCAGTTGTTACTGTTCTCTTGTAATCAGGAACTGTTTATTGACGAGCTTTCACCTTCGGTCAATGGAAGCAGTGTTCAAAGTGACGGGAGTACGATGTGCATCGATTTAGAAACAGGTGACTGGAGTATTAATTCTGTATATACTGATGAAGGAACTCTTTATGGTGATATTTACGATTTAGAGGGACATTTGCTTTCGGGAGATAAGCCTTTATGTAGTGAGGGGCTGGTGCGTATGGTGAGCCGTCATCCCATGGTGGATTTTGTATTGGAACGTAATCGTACTGATGAACTGTTGCTGACGGTAAAGGAAAATCCGGGAGGAGTAGCTTTTCCGCTTTTTATTGTGGTAGGCAATCAGTATGAGGCTCGTACTATTAATTTATCTTTAGAACCCTCAGAGCCTTATCGGCTGGATAGTATATCTTATGTCCTTTATTCTTATGGAGTTCGGGATAGCCTTTCGTTTGCAAACGGAGATGAAACAGTCGTGGTATGTAACAGCCATTCGTCTCAGTTTCTTCAGAGTCTGATATATCCTTTTCGGAATGCATCTGCTTGGGTTAAGTTTACTGCTTTAGGCCGGGAACCGTTGGATTTATTGGGTACCGATCGGCCTTTGGTGCATATTCCGGTTCCGTCGGACTTCTGGCTTATACTGTCGGATGGAACGTATGCTCTTTCGAGTGAATATATTCCGGTTGCAATATCCGAACAACTGAAATCTGTTTCGGAGAAAGTTACGGTACCTCCTTTACAGAGCATGACTATTAAGACCAAATGTTGGTATGAAGAGAAAAGTATTGACTGTACACTGTATGTTACCCATCCGCGTACCGGAAGAAAACGTCAGATTAATGCGGTATGCGAAAGACTTGACCCTGTAGATTATACTTTATATTATGAAGCAATTCCCGAATAAAATATGGAATATCATTTTCAGAATGCTTTGTCTGGGAGGGATGATGGCAGGAGGTGTATCCTTTGTATGGGGGCGGTCTGTTCTTCCCGATACTTTGGATACCGGACCGGTACACCGTATCGGTATGGATTTGCGTCCTGCGTATGTGTTTCCTACCCATGGCTTTTTCTGCGGAAACAATGCTAAAGGCAAATCTGTGAATACCCAACTGGCGGCACATTTTAGATATTCTTTTCAGTTTTCTCCTGCTTCTCGTCTCAGACAACTTTATCCGTATGCTTATCAAGGGGTAGGAGTGGCTTATAACACTTTTCCTCAAACGTCGGAAATGGGTAATCCGGTTGCTGTTTATGTATTTCAAGGTTCTCGGATAGCCCGTTTCTCTTCTCGTCTTTCATTGGATTATGAATGGAATTTCGGGGCTTCGTTTGGATGGAAAAAATACAATCGGGAAACAAATCCATACAATGATGTGGTAGGGTCGGCCATCAATGCTTATATCAGTGCCGGTTTTTTCTTGAATTGGCAATTGTCTCCAAAATGGAATCTGACGGCGGGTATCGATTTTGTACATTACTCCAATGGAAACACTAATTATCCTAATTCCGGGGTCAATACAGTGGGAGCCCGCATCGGTTTGTCGCATACATTGGGGCAGGAAGCAGGGATGCAGCATGTGTCTGAACATTGGGAGAAACTTTCGGGCAGGCAGCGTTTCTGTTATGATTTTGTGGTGTATGGTTCTACCCGTAAAAGAGGAATTATGTGGGATGAAGAGCATGGTGAATTGATTCCCGGGTCGTTTGGGGTAGCTGGATTTAACTTTAATCCCATGTATATTGTAAACAAGTATTTCCGGACAGGTATATCGCTTGATGCACAGTATGATGAAAGTGCTAATTTACGGGAGTTTCGCGTGGAAGGGACCAGTGGAGAAAATATCAAATTCTATCGTCCGCCGTTTCGTGAACAGATTGCCGTAGGGGTATCCTTACGTGCTGAACTGAATATGCCAATTTTTTCGGTAAATGTGGGAATCGGACACAATTTGTTTTTTACAGGAGAAGATACACGTGGCTTTTATCAGATATTGGCCTTGAAAACCTTTCTTACCCGGCATGTTTTTCTTCATGTGGGATATCAGTTGAACAACTTTAAAAATCCGAATAATTTAATGTTAGGGATAGGATACCGTTTCGGAAGATAAAAGTTCGGATATAGCAAAGGCTCCCGAAAGCAATATTCTGTTTTCCTTTCAGGAGCCTTTGTATGGTGTGTGGAAGAAGATTTATCTTTTTCCACAGTATGTAAGAATAACAGTGTTATCCTAACAGTTCTTTTACTTTGGCAGAGATGGCGCGTCCTTCTGCAAGGCCAGCCAGTTCTTTGCTGGCAACACCCATTACCTTACCCATATCTTTGCCACTTGTAGCACCTGTACGGGCAATGATTTCTTTCAGCTTAGCTTCCAGCTCTTCTGCCGACAATTGTTTGGGCAAGTAAGCTTCGATAACGTGTACCTGAGCCATTTCTGCTTCAGCCAGGTCGGCACGTCCCTGTCCTTCGTATACAGCGGCTGAGTCTTTACCCTGCTTTACCAGTTTCTGCATGATTTTCAGTGCAGCATCGTCTGTCAGTGTATCGTTGGCTCCCGGAGCTGTCTTGGCTTCGAGGAAGAATTTCTTTACATTGCGCAAGGTTTCCAGTTTTACCTTGTCTTTGGCTTTCATAGCCTCTTTGATATCATTGCTGATTTGATCGAATAAATCCATAGTCGTATTTTTTATTGATATAGTTTAAAATGTAATAATGCCTGAGTTTGTATCAGTCGTTTCCGGTTGGTTGCTGACAGGAGCATCAATGGTTGACTTCGATTTGATACTTTCCAAAATCAGTTTGGTACGCTGATAAGTAGGACTCGCTTCTACCATGCTGATGATGTCGTCGTTGTCCAAATCTTCCTGTGAGAAAGTATAGATATTGAAGCGGCGTTTGTCTTTGTTGCTCTTGATGATGCTTTCGCCGTAGTATTCGTCACGGCGTTCGTCGCGGCGCTGTTCTTCTTCTTCCAGTTTTTCCAGGCGTTGCTGTTCTTCTGCCGAACGTTTGTTGAGCAGATTGTCCATACCCGGAATATTCTTGATACCGAATCCGGTAGCCAGAATGGTAAACTTTACTTTGTTCTCCAATGCATCATCGATATAAAGACCCCATTTGGTTTCCACATCTTTTCCAAAACGGCTCATGAAATCGTGAACTTCGTTCATTTCTTCCATCATCAGGTCGTTCTGGCTGCTGTATGAAATATTGAACAGAATCTTTTTGGAGTTGAATATATCATTGTTGTTCAGCAACGGAGAGTGCAGGGCATCGTTGATGGCCTGTGTTACACGGCCTTCCCCTTCGCCGAATCCGGTACTCATGATAGCTACACCTCCGTCTTTCAAAACGGTTTTCACGTCGTTGAAGTCGAGGTTGATTTTACCACGTATCGTAATGATTTCGGCTATGCTTTTTGCTGCAATAGAAAGTGTGTCGTCTGCTTTACCGAAAGCATTCAATACACTGATATCGGAATACACATCGCGCAGACGCTCGTTGTTGATAACAAGCAGTGCATCTACGTGCTTGCTCATTTCTTCTACGCCATCGAGTGCCTGGTCGATTTTCTTATTTCCCTCGAATACAAATGGAATCGTCACAATCCCTACAGTCAGGATGCCCATATCCTTGGCAGTCTTGGCAATGATAGGAGCTGCACCAGTACCGGTTCCTCCACCCATACCGGCTGTGATGAATGCCATTTTACAGCCGTCGTTCAACATGTTTTTTACATCTTCCAAACTCTCTTCTGCGGCTGCACGTGCGCGTTCGGGACGGTTTCCGGCTCCCAGTCCTTCGCTTCCCAACTGGAGTTTGATAGGTACAGGCGATTCGTCGAGTGCCTGATTATCTGTATTGCAAACCACGAATGTTACATCGTGGATTCCTTCTCTATACATATGGTTGACTGCGTTGCCACCGCCACCACCTACACCGATGACCTTGATGATGCTCGGTGTTCCACCTTGAAAATCGAATGGCATAATTGTTTCGTCAGACATAGCTTCTTTTTCTTATATGTGGTGAATATTTTAATCTTTCATGATATCATCGGCCCCTTCCTTAATCTTTTTCATAAAGATACGGAACGGATTGTTATCATCTTTCTCTCGTTTGATTTCGGCTATCAGTTCGCCAATTTCATCGGCACGTTCATGCAGACCAATTGCTTTGGCCTCTTCAGCCTTGGCAAGAGCTGATTTATAGTTTTTCTTACCCAATAACCGTTTGGCTTCTTTGATAAGATTGTCACAGTTTTCCAGTTTTTCACGCTTTCTCTGCTCTTCTGCCTCTTTTTCTCTGCGGATACGTTCCTCTTCTTCGGCTTTCTTTCTGGCCTCTTCTGCTTTACGTTTCTGCTCTTCGATGTCCTCGAAAATTGTACGCTGGTAGCCATGCGGGTCTATCTTGCAACAGTTTTCCTTGCCGGCATAAAGCAGTCCTAAAAGTGTATTATGAGTACCGTCTTTAGGTATTTCAACAGTTCCGGTCAAGCTGACTTCGCCAATTGGGACGATTCGGATTTTCTCGATATGAGTCAGACGGGCAAAGGCTTTGTCGAAATTGGGAAGATTGGAGGCTCCTCCTGTTACAATGACGCCTGCAAGCAACTTGTCGCTGTAGCCTGAAAGAAGGATCTGATTCCAGACGTTTGTCAGGATTTCTTTCACACGTGCTTCTACAATATCCTCCAACTTGCGTGCCTTGATAGAATATTTCCCGTCAATAATGAATTCTTTGTTGGGGTCTGCTTCGTATTCTGCAGTATCGGTATAAGCACTGGCATATTGTAACTTCAAATGTTCTGCATCTTCTTCTTCAATCTGCAGGCTGCAAATATCCTTTGTGATGGCATTACTGCCCAAAGGAATGACAGCCAAATGACGGAGAATATTGCTTTTATACACTGCTACAGTGGTAGTATCCGCTCCGAAGTCAATCAGAGCACATCCTGAGCGCTTTTCACTGCTGCTTAAAACGATATCGGCAGTGACTGAAGGAGATAGTAAGTATTCGGCAACTTCGTATCCTGCTTGTCTTACACATTGCTCGATGCTGCTTTTTAAAGTATTGCGGGCAATGATATTGAGATAACGTCCTTCGATATGATCGGAAGGAATACCTACAGGTTCGGTTGTCAAGTTGTTGCCAACTTTATATTCTTGTGGTTCTACGGCAAGTATTTCTTTGTCCGGCAAAGCAATTTCACGGTTGCTTTTCATCATAGAATCAATCAAAGCCTGTGATATTTTGGTATCTTCATCCAGTTGTTTGACTTCTGTATGATGAATGCTGCGTACAGACTGTCCTCCCATACCCACATACACTTTCTTGATGGATGCCTGTAAAGTGCTTTCCAATTGCTTGATGACTGAGCTCAGTCGCTGGGTGGTTTTGTCTAAGTTATAAATCACTCCTTTCTTTATGCAGTCGGCAGAATACTCATTGGCATAGGCAAGAATCTGTATGCTTCCGTCTGCGTTTTTTTTCCCGGCAACGCCTGTGATTTTGGTTGATCCCAGCTCGATTGCTACTATAAAATCTGTTACTGCCATATCTTAATTCTCCTTTTTTGTACAAATAATTTGGTTGCTGAACTCTATACTGATACGTTCGTATTTATTCCAGCCTACCTGATTTAAAGCCTCCTTATAGAAGGTCTGCAATTTACTGAATTTTTCGTTATAATCGCCGCCTTTTCCTAAAAAGAGTATGTGCTTTCCTACTCGAGGTACTAATTCCAGTTCCAGTTTAGGAGTCACATTTATTTGTTCTATCTGTGCTTTCCAGAATTCATTACTCTGTAGGAACTTTGCCAATGGATAAAGTTCTTCTTTTGCAAACTTCCGGTCTATGAATCCTGTTGCTACCGCCACATGTACGGGTTGACCAAGAGTAGTCATAATCTCTCCCTTGCTGTCAAGATAATAATTATCTCCATTATTGCTGAGGATACGGATGATAGGAACACGTTGATAGAGTTCGATGGCAACTTTTCCTCCACTGGTCAGATAACATTCTGCTTTTTCGATAAACGGATGTTTGGTGAGCGTTTCTTCTATACGTCGCACATTGATACTGCCCAATTCTTTACCCTCGGGGAAGAGTTTGTTACGTTTCAAAATGCTTTTGATTTCATCTGAAGTGATAAAACCATAGTCGATGCTGTCTTTTATGCTCAATTCCATACCCTTGCAAGCCCGCTGATTGGGTTCGCTGTTCAGTACGGTAGCAGACAACACGAGGTAAGCTGCTATCAGTAAAAGTATGCAGAGTATGAAAATTCGTTTTATCATCGGTCTTTTAATATATCGTAAATTTGAGGTACGTAATTATCTATGTCGCCAGCTCCCAATGTAATAAGTACATCGATGGGCTTGTTCTTCAACAATTCTATTAACTCTTCTTTTTTGCAGATGCATTTTTGCATATCGGGGCGAAGACTGTTGTAAATAAGCTCGCTGGTTACTCCTGGAATAGGTGCTTCGCGTGCTGGATAGATATCAAGCAGAATGACTTCGTCTAGAAGAGACAGACTGTCTGCAAATTCCTGATAAAAATCACGGGTGCGTGTATACAAATGAGGCTGAAATACTGCAGTGATTTTTCTATTCGGATACAATGTGCGGATAGAAGTTACGCTTTGTTTGATTTCTGCCGGATGATGTGCATAGTCGCTTAGTAAAACAACTCGTTCGTTTTTCAACTTAAAGTCGAAACGACGATCTACTCCTCCGAAACTTGCCATGGCATTGCGTATTTCTTCTGCTGTTGCTCCGCCAATCTGTGCCAAAGCCATTGCAGCAATACCGTTTTCAATGTTTACATAAACAGGTACTCCCAACTGTATATTTGTGATGTTTCCAAGTGGTGAAACATAGTCAAAATAGATTTCTCCATTTTCTATTCTTATGTTCTCTGCATGGAAGTCGCCTTCTGTAGTAGAGTAGGTATATATTGTAACTCCCTGTTGCACGTCTGGTACAAGCTCCAATCCTTTTTTCAATATCAGATAACCATCCGGACGTATCAGAGATGTGTATTTACGGAAACTTTCCAGGTAGGCTTCGTGAGTACCGTAAATGTCCAAATGATCGGAGTCTGTAGCGGTGATAACAGTAGCATACGGTGTCAGCCAATGGAATGAACGGTCGAATTCGTCGGCTTCGATAACCACAAACTCACTTTTTTCGGACAACAGCAGGTTGGTTCCATAGTTCTTGGAAATACCTCCTAAAAATGCGTTGCAGCCAATGTGCGACTGATGAAGCAAGTGGGCCGCCATCGTCGAGGTGGTTGTCTTTCCATGTGTACCAGCTACACACAGGCCTTTTTCGGTTTGTGTAAGCATGCCCAATACCTGCGCACGTTTCTGTATTTCGAAGCCATGTTCCTTGAAATACACCAACTCCTGATGTGTGGCTGGTATGGCAGGAGTATAAATTACCAGTGTGGTATCTGGGTTTAGGAAATCACTTGCAATAAGGGCTGTATTTTCTTCGTAATGAATGTCAGCCCCTTCTTTTATCAATTTTTCTGTCAGTTCACTTGGAGTACGGTCATAACCTCCTACTTTCTTGCCTTTCGACAGAAAGTAACGGACTAAGGCACTCATTCCTATTCCTCCGGCTCCTATAAAATAGACTGCAGATAGTGTATTAATGTTCATGTTTCTGTTGATATTGTTCTGCTAACTTACAAACCTCTTGTGCAATGACATTGGCAGAGTCTTTGAAAGCTAATGCAGCAATGTGGTTACTTAACTTCTTCAATACTTCCGGTTGCTGTACTGTTTTTATAGCCAAATCCAGCAATTCGTTTTCGGCTTCTGCATCTTTAACGTAGAGAGCTGCCTCTTTGTTGACCAGAGCAAGAGCGTTTTTTGTTTGATGGTCTTCGGCTACATTAGGTGAAGGTACCAGAATGACCGGCTTCTGCAACAGACAGAATTCGGAGATGGAACCGGCACCTGCACGACTGATTACTAAATCGGCCGCACTATAGGCTGTAGCCATATCTGAGATAAAGTCTGTAGTATAGAGCATCGGTAGTTCTCCTGCTTGTTTGACTGTCTTTCTAGCTTCGTCGATGTAGAATTTACCAGTCTGCCAGATGAATTGTACGTCGGAATGTTTGATCTTATCCAATCCTTTCATCACACAGTTGTTGATAGTGCGTGCTCCCAGGCTTCCACCTACAATCAGTATTGTTTTTTTCTGAGGATCCAGACCGAATGAACGGATGGCTTCTTCCTTATTGATGGATTTCAGTAATCCTTGACGGACAGGGTTTCCTGTTAATATGATTTTTTCTTTATCGAAAAAGCGTTCCATGCCTTCGTATGCCACACATATTTTATCGGCTTTTTTAGCCAGTAATTTATTAGTGACACCAGCATACGAGTTCTGTTCTTGGATGAGAGTTGGAATACCCATCATTCCTGCCATCTTTAATGTGGGACCACTGGCATATCCTCCCACACCTACTGCAGCATGCGGTTGGAAGTCTTTAATGATTTTACGTGCTTTCAGCTGACTGCGTATAATCTTAATCAATACGCTGAAATTTTTCAGAAGGTTCTTTCGGTTAAATCCGGCAATAGGAAGACCGATAATTTTATAACCTGCAGCGGGGACACGTTGCATCTCCATACGTCCTTCTGCTCCGACGAAAAGAATTTCTGCGTCAGGATGTTGTTCTTTTATGGCGTTAGCGATAGATACAGCCGGAAAGATATGTCCTCCCGTTCCACCTCCGCTGATAATGATTCTTAATTGTTTTTTCATTGTCTTTATTTTATTGCAAAGTTATGAATAAACTCTTAAAATAATGATTGTTTACTTTTTTTATCATTCGGACTTTAGTGTATCCTGTTGTTTTTCTGTTGTCGAATCTTCGGTTGCGGAGGTTTGACTGTTTTGACCTAATTGTGCTGCATTTTGAAGTAGAGCAATAGCGGCTTCTTGAATCTGTACTTGCTTACTATGCTCTTCTTCCTCTTGTTGCTGCTTTATTTCGTACACGCGCCGACTGATGCTTAATATGATTCCAATGTAGGCACAGTTTACCAGGGTAGATGTTCCTCCTTTACTGATTAGGGGTAAAGGCTGTCCGGTGACCGGAAGAATTCCTACAGCAACAAGCATATTGAACATGGCTTGAGAAACTAATAGGATTCCGATTCCCATAATGAGAAAGGCGTAATAAGACTTGTCGCAATTTCGGGCAATTTTCCCTATACGCATTAACAGAAGAATATAGAGAAAGGCGACAAACGCTCCTCCTATCAGTCCTAATTCTTCGATGATAATGGCATAGATAAAGTCGGAGAAAGCTTGCGATAGGAAATCACGTTGTACACTGTTTCCTGGACCTTTTCCCAAAACGTTACTGGTTGCAATAGCAATATTGGCATGGGCGACCTGAGCATCATTATCGATATCAAATTTAGCAGGAGGAACATTGGTCTTATTATGGTCTTTCAGACGTTCTTTCCAAGTTACCATACGATGCAGTCCTACCTTATCCCATGCATTGTCCGGAACGTATTTGATGGTAGTGAAGGCAATGAACATGGAAGCCAGTCCTATCCCCAAAAGTAAACCAAGTTGTTTCATCGGGACTCTGCCAATGAACATCATCAAAAATACACTTCCTGCCAGTAATACGGCTGTAGACAAGTTCTCCGAAACTATCAGTCCACAAGTGATTCCTGTAATCCACAAGATATATTTCATAGCCTTGCGGCTGGCCTGTTCCTCCTCTTGAAGTTTAGACAAAATAAAGGCCACGGTAATGATGGTAGCCATCTTAGCAACTTCGGAAGGCTGGAACTGAATGAATCCTAAATCTATCCAGCGGCTTGCTCCGTTAATTGCCGACATCCCTAATACTATGAGTAGAAGAATCCATGAAATAGGGAGGAGTATAATTCCTGCTTTAAATATACGGCAAGGTATGTTGTGGGTAACCCATACAACGAAAGCACCTACCATCAGCAGTATCAGATGATTGGTTATAGGTTTCCAGTGATCCCCGCTTTTATAGGTCAGGGTACTGGAGGCACTGAATACTTCGATGATAGAGACAAGACAAAGTAACAGGAAGATAATCCAGATTACTTTGTCGCCTTTGAATAAATTTTTTAGCAAATCCATATTGGATGTTTGTTTATAAATTTCTCACACATTCTTTAAATTGATCGCCTCGGTCCTCGTAGCTGCGGAAGAGGTCGAAGCTGGCACAGCAAGGACTCAGAAGAACAGTTTCTCCTTTTTTTGCCATCTGATAAGCTGCATCAACTGCATCTTTCATACTTTGTACATCAGCAATAGGCAATCCGAATCCGTCAAAGAAATCATGCAGTTTTTCATTATGCAGTCCAAGGAAAATCAGCCCCGAACATTTTTCTTTTACCAATCCGGCTATCTCGCTGTAGTCATTTCCCTTGTCTTTTCCACCCAAAATCAACACTGTTTTTGTTTTCATGCTTTGTAAGGCATACCAGCAAGAATTGACGTTTGTAGCTTTGGAGTCGTTGATGTAATCTACTCCACGTACACGAGCTACCTTTTCCAGACGATGTTCTACTCCTTTAAAATCTTTCAGTGCTTCGCGGATACACTCTTTGCGTATGCCGGCGATATTAGCCGAAATACCTGCAGCCATCGAGTTGAACAGGTTATGCGTTCCCGTCAGAGCCAATTCTTCTTCTTCCATGTTGAAAGCGATGGGTTCGGTAAAGTAAACCTTCTTCTGGTCTACGAAGGCAGCCAGTCCATCTTTCTTATGTTCTGCAAACGGATAATAATGTCCGTGAATGCCATATTTGTGTAATTCTCTTTGGATGATAGGATCGTCACTCCAATAAATAAAAGCATCCTCATCCGTCTGATTCTGGATGATCCGGAATTTAGCATCAACGTAGTTCTGCATTTTATGTTCATATCGGTCCAGATGATCAGGAGTGATATTCATCAGCACTGCAATGTTTGCGTGAAACTTATACATGTTGTCCAACTGGAAACTACTCAATTCGATTACATAATAATCGTAGTTGTATTCAGCTACCTGATACGCCAGGCTTTGTCCGATGTTTCCAGCCAGTCCTACATTCAGTCCGGCTTTTTTGAAAATATGATAAATCAACGAAGTGGTCGTTGTCTTTCCATTGCTTCCGGTGATACAAATCATCTTGGCGTTGGTATAACGGCCTGCAAATTCAATTTCTGAGATGATAGGTGTTCCCTTTTCTCTCAGTTTAACAACCATGGGAGCATCATTAGGGATACCCGGGCTTTTAATCACTTCATCTGCATTCAGTATCAACTCCTCTGTGTGTTTACCCTCTTCCCAGGGGATGTTTCTTTCATTCAGCATTTCCTTGTATTTGTCTTTGATGGAAGACATATCGGAAACAAAGGTGTCAAAACCTTTTTTCTTTGCCAGCACAGCTGCTCCCGCACCACTTTCGCCAGCTCCTAAAATGACAATTCTTTTTGCCATGATCTTTTTATCTTATTTTTAAAGTAATAATCGTGATAGCTGCCAGTACGATGGTTACAATCCAAAAACGTACGGTTATTTTTGATTCATGAAAAACATTAGCCGGTCGTGTAATTAAATAGGTACAGTTCGGGTCGAGTTGTGCCATTGTAGTACGGAAATGGTCATGAATCGGAGTCCGTTTGAAAATGCGCTGACGTACTCCTTTCTTTTTTCCTTTCTGGAAATATTTCACCTGTAAGATTACAGACAAATTCTCTACCAAGAACACACCACACAAAATAGGAATCAATAATTCCTTATGTATGATGATGGCAAATACAGCAATGATTCCTCCAATGGTAAGACTTCCGGTATCTCCCATAAACACTTGTGCCGGGAAGGCATTATACCAGAGAAAACCAATCAATGCACCGATAAAGGCACAGATAAAGATAACCAACTCTTCACTTCCCGGTATATACATAATGTTCAAGTAGCTGGCATATTCTATATGGCTGGATACATAAGCCAGTATCCCAAGTGTTACTCCTATAATCGCGGAGTTTCCCGCAGCCATGCCATCCATACCGTCGTTCAGATTAGCTCCGTTTGATACGGCTGTTACCACAAAGATTGTAATCAGCACGAATACGATCCATCCGATACTTTGTGCCTTGTCTCCTAGAAAGCCTACAAAGTCGGCATAATCCAAATTGTTGTTTTTGAAGAATGGAATGGTCGTCTTAGTAGACTTCTCATCCTGACTTTTATGTATAACCTCTATAATCTGTCCGTTTTTCTGGATTTCCACATTCTCTCGAATGACCACACTCGGACTCAGATACAAGGTTAATCCTACAATCAGTCCAAGACCTACCTGGCCGATAATCTTGAATTTTCCGTGCAATCCTTCCTTGTCTTTTCGGAATACTTTGATATAATCGTCCAAAAAGCCCAGTGTACCAAGCCAAATGGTAGTAATCAGCATCAGTATCATGTATACATTGTGCAGCTTTCCTAACAGCAAACAGGGTATCAGTATAGCTACAATGATGATAATTCCTCCCATCGTCGGTACACCTACCTTATTGACATTGAAAGGATCAATAGATGCATCTCTTTGCGTCTCGGTGATTTGTTTTCGTTTGAGTAAATTGATGAAATATTCTCCAAAGATAGCTGAAATCAGCAAAGCCAATATGATTGCCATCAATGACCGAAACGATACATATCCAAACATGCGCGCTCCGGGGAAGTTCAATTGCTCAAGATAATCAAATAAATAATATAACATGTGATGTTTTAGTTTTCTGATTCAAAAATATTTTTCAATACCTCTTTGTCATCGAAATGATGTTTTACTCCTTTTATTTCCTGGTAATTTTCGTGTCCTTTACCTGCCACCAAAATTACATCGCCATTTTGTGCCAGCATGCAAGCTGTACGAATTGCCTCTTTGCGGTCTACAATCGATACAACTTTTCTCATATCTTCTTTGGAAAGACCAGCCAGCATATCGTTAATGATATCCTGTGGCTCTTCAAAGCGCGGATTATCCGAAGTAATTACTACCTTGTCGCTTTGTTTTACAGCTTCCTGTGCCATGATAGGACGTTTCCCTTTATCACGGTTTCCACCGGCTCCTACCACAGTAATCACCTGACCTCTTCCGTTCAATACTTCATGAATGGCATTCAGCACATTGGTCAGCGCATCAGGAGTATGTGCATAGTCTACGATGGCAGTGTATCCTTTCGGCGAACGCAATGCATCAAATCGTCCTGATACCGGGCGCAGTGTGCTTAAAGCAATCAGAACTTCTTCCGGCTGTTTACCCAACAGACAAGCTGTTCCATATACAGCCAGCAGGTTAAGTGCATTAAAGCGTCCGATGAACTGAACATTTACTTCCCGGTTATTGATATCCATCAGCATACCTTCAAATCCATCTTCCAGCACCTTTCCCTTGAAGTCGCATAAAGTCCGAAGTGAGTATGTCGATACTTTTGCTTTTGTGTTCTGTACCATTACCAACCCATTTTTGTCATCTGCATTGGTTAAAGCAAAAGCATTTTTCGGCAAATTGTCGAAGAATGTTTTTTTAGCCTTCAGATAATTCTCGAAAGTCTTGTGATAATCCAAATGGTCACGGGTCAGATTAGTAAAGATACCACCTGCAAATGTCAGTCCTCCGATACGTTTTTGAGCCACAGAGTGGGAGCTGACCTCCATGAATACATACTTGCATCCTTCATCAGCCATGCGTCCCAACAGACTATTCAGTGTAATCGGATCGGGAGTAGTATGTTCAGTTGGAATTGCTTCTCCATCGATATAATTGCAGACAGTAGAAATTAGTCCGGCTTTGTATCCGAAACTTCTGAACATATTATATAATAAGGTAGCAATTGTTGTTTTGCCGTTAGTTCCGGTTACTCCGATAAGGTCCAGTTTTGACGTAGGATTTCCATAAAAGGCTGTAGCCAATTTGCCCACACTGTCTTCTGTACTATTTACTTTGATATAAGTCACTTCCGGTACTATATTAGTTGGGAAAACTTCACATACCACAGCGGTAGCACCTTTTTCTATTGCCTTGTCTATATAGTCATGTCCGTCTGTCTGTGTTCCTTTTACAGCGACGAATAAAAAGTCTTTTTCGATGCATCGAGAGTCCATGTGGATTCCCGCGATTTCCTTTTCTGTCGAGCCTGCAGTTTCATTGACTGCAACAGCTTGTATAATGTCTTTTAGTTTCATATGCTTAATTTTTGAGTGTCAATGTAATATATTCTCCTTTTCGGACCATGCTACCCGAAGGAATACTTTGGGTGTGTACCTTACCGACTCCAGAAAGGTGTACCTTCATGCCGTAGCTTTCCAATAAATATACAGCATCTTTTGCTCCCATACCGACAACATTGGGTACTCTTTTCTTGTCAGGTTGAGCCGTACTTAATTCTACATAGCTGTCTGTGGTTTTTGCTTTACCCCAGACTGGATTAAACGAATAAGGAATAGATGCACTATTGCTTTTTACGTTCAGTTGTTTCAGTACATATGCTGTTTCTATAATATCTCCCTGTGCAACATCCGGAATTAGTACAGCGGTAGAGTCTTTAGCTTGCGCAATGTTCTTTACCAGATGTTTGGCATAGATACGTTCTGCAATTCGGCTGAAAACACTACCTGCTTGCAAACCTCCCGAAGCCGGTCCGTGTGGAATCTGTATAGAGACAATGCAACTGTATTTAGGTGCTTCCGATGGGAAATACCCGCAGAAGCTAACCAGATAACTGACTCCATTGGCTTTATATCCGGCTTTACCCTGTGAGATTTGTGCCGTACCTGTTTTACCGGAAACGCTGAACTGTTTACTGCCGGCCGGTTTTGCCAATCCTTCCGATACTACCTTGCGTAAAATCGTCTGTATTTGCTGTAAGGTTTCATCCGAGCAAATTTTAGGATTGACTATTTCCGTAGGATATTCTTCAACTATTTCTCCGTTACGTGCGATTGCTTTGACAAATTTCGGCTTCACCATCACTCCATTATTGGCAATGGCATTATAGAAATTTAGCATATAGATAGGAGGAATCATTGTTTCGTATCCTATACTCATCCATGGTAATGTAGTCTTGGCAAAATATCGTTCCTTAGGCCCTTTTATGCGAGGAGAAGCCTCTCCTACGAATCCCAGATTCAAAGGTTTGTCTATGCTCATCCGCCTTAATCCATCTATGAATTTTTGTGGGTCTTTCCCATAAAATTTGTCGATGATGCTTGATACTCCCACATTGGATGATACTTCCAAAATACGGGTTACATCAATTTCTCCATATCCTCCCTTATACCAGTTCCAGTCTTTCATCCAGCTGCCATACATATTGACCATACCGTTTTTGGTATCTACTTTATAGTCGGGAGTAATATATTTATCTTCCAAAGCTACCATGATAGAAGCCGTTTTAAAGGTAGAACCCGGTTCCATCAGATTGCTGACTGCAAGATTTCTCATTTCGTAGTATTTACCGTCCCCGGCTTTAGTCATGTTGACATTGGCTTTTACTTCTCCCGTTGCCACATCCATTACGACGGCCACTCCAAATACGGCATCCAGGTTTTTCAGTTGGTCAACCAATGCTTTTTCTGCAATATCTTGCATATCCACGTCAATCGTTGTGATGACATCATATCCGTCTATTGCAGGTTTGTCTACAATATTCAGATATTTGTTCATAACCTTCTGACGGTGTGTGATACCATTTTCTCCTTTCAGAAGAGAATCGTAGGTTAATTCCAAACCATTCTTGGCTCCTTGTGCCATGTCGGGGAACATATCTCCCAAAGTACGCATTGCAAGTGAACCGAATGGTTTTTTACGCTGGTTGAACACCTCTTCATGCAAGCCGCTTATGTTTTTGCTCTGATTGAACAAAGGTAACTTCTTTACTTCCTTGTACTGGATATAAGAAATTCGTTTGGGGTAGAGCAGAAAATGTCGGCTTTTGGCTCTTCTTCCTTTCAAAATATGTTTGCGGAAATCCTGCGCGCTCCGGTCGGGGAAAATTTCATGCAGACCGTTGCAGATTTCCTGCAAATGATTCATTAGCATGGTGTCTTGCTTGCTACTCTGTACTCGGAAGTCCATGTAAATTTTATACTCCGGCAGACTACTTGCCATAAGCTTCCCGTCAGCCGAAATGATATTGCCTCGTGTCGGACGAATTACTACATTCTCTTTCACAAAGCGGTCGGCTACATCCTTCCAGTATTGGCGTTCGGCAAACATAATGATTCCAGCTTTGACAATAATCAATATTGCCAAAACAGCCATAATCACCACGATGAAAGTATAGCGAAATGTAATATTTTTCAATCCGGATATCATACCTTTTTATTTCTTTCTGATTAAGTACGGAGGAGTTGTTGCTGTTTCCAGAGTATTCCCCTCTGCCGAAATATATTCTTCGATACGTGACTGTCGGCTTTTCTCCGTGAGCTCCGAAGAAATGGTCAATGCATCGTATTTAATATCAATCAGCTCTTTTTTTAACTGGTCGATTTCTATCAGCTCTTGTTGGCTGCTATAGCGGTTATCGATATATAGAATCGTTAAGATCACAATCAGAATAAGCAGATTGGCCTGCCTCTTTAGAAAATCGTGAGCCAAGATGTCCCCACCCAAAATGCTCTTTAGTGTAATGTGCGGTGCGGTTGCCTGTGTATCTTGTTCTTTCTGTTCCATTGTCTTCTTATTTCTTTTCTGCAATTCTCAGTTTGGCGCTTCTTGAACGCGGATTCCTTGTCTGTTCTTCGTCGGTAGGTACAATTACCTTGTTGTTGACCAGCTTGAATGGAGTCTGTACATTTCCGAAGAAATCCTGCTCTGCTTTTCCTTCAATGTTTCCGGTTTTCATCAGGTTTTTTACAATGCGGTCTTCCAGCGAGTGATACGTAATCACTACCAGTCGTCCTCCTGGATTCAATGCCTCAGTAGCTGCATAAAGCATTTCCTTCAGAGCTTCCATTTCCTGATTTACTTCAATGCGGAGTGCCTGAAAGACTTTGGCCAGTTCTTTCTTTTCCCGTTCTCGTCCGAAAAGCGGTTTTACAATTTCCAGAAACTCTCCAATGGTTTGAATCGGATTTTGCATGCGTGCTTTTACCAGAACCGAAGCCAGTTTCCTGCTGTTTTTCAGCTCTCCGTACAGGTAAAACAGATTGGCGAGCTGTTCTTCATCGTATGTGTTGACGATGTCTGCTGCCGTTTTTCCGGCCCGTTTATTCATTCTCATATCCAGGCTTCCTTCAAAGCGGAAAGAAAAACCACGTTCCGAGTCGTCGAAATGATGAGAGGATACGCCCAAATCAGCCAGAATTGCATCCACTCCTTCTACATCGTAGTAACGCAGGAAATTGTGCAAGTAACGGAAGTTGCTGCGTACAAACGTAAAACGACTGTCGTTTACGATGTTCCGTTCAGCATCCTCGTCCTGGTCGAAACTGAACAGACGACTGTCTTTATCCATGCGGCGCAAGATTTCTTTCGAGTGTCCACCTCCTCCGAAAGTAACGTCTACGTATGTTCCTCCGGGTTTCAGGTTCATGCCGTTGATGCTTTCGTCGAGCAATACAGGTATGTGATAAATCTGTTCTGTTTCGTTCATTCTTTTCTTCGAATTAGTAATAATACACCTTATAATATACAATTGAGCTGTAAAATTACAACTTTCCTCACAAACGGGGGTATGATTGAATAAAAATGTTTGAAGAAGTTATCAACAGCTTTAGCGAAAACTGTGCGTATGGATTGAAGCCTCTGCACATAGTATTACATCTTGTGCAATATTTCTTTTTCATTTGTGTTACTTCTATCTTTTTGAGTAGAAAACGGCCATTTTTTTCGGTATTAGTAAGCAATATTTCAAAAGATACGTTACATTTGCAGGCAAAACATAAAGTGAAGAATGGCCGCCGATTCTATATTTTTGATTGACATAGATAAAATTCTACGGGAGAAAGCCGGAAAGAAGGCTGCGCGTATTCCCCGTTTCTTTGTGTCTTATTTGAAACACATTGTGCATCAGGAGGAAATCAATGCCTTTCTGAAAAGCGTAAACGATAAGACCGGTGTCGACTTTCTGGAAGCTTGTGTAGAATTTTTGGATATGAAGCTGGAAGTGGAGGGGATGGAAAATCTTCCGGCCGATGGCTTGTGTACGTTTGTGTCCAATCATCCGTTGGGCGGACAAGATGGAGTCGCTTTAGGTTATTTGCTTGGAAAACACTATGACGGGCGTATCAAGTATTTGGTCAATGATTTGCTGATGAATCTGCATGGTTTGGCTCCTTTGTGTATTCCAATCAATAAAACTGGTTCGCAGTCCAGAGATTTTCCCCGTATGGTAGAAGCCGGTTTCTGTTCGGACAGTCACATTATTATGTTTCCTGCCGGTTTGTGTTCCCGTCGTCGGAATGGCGTTATTAAAGACTTGGCATGGAAGAAAACCTTCGTGACAAAGAGTGTGGAAACTCATCGCTATGTGGTTCCTATTCATTTCGAGGGAAGAAATTCAGACTTTTTCTACAGATTGGCCAATGTTTGCAAGTTCTTGGGTATCAAGTTCAACATAGCCATGTTGTATCTGGCCGACGAGATGTTCAAAAACCGTCATAAAACTTTTAAGGTTACTATTGGCAAACCTATTCCGTGGCAAACCTTCGACAAGTCGAAGACTCCGGCAGAGTGGGCTGAGTATGTGAAAGAGTTGGTATATAAACTTTGAGTAGAAGATTGAATTTAGATATATGGAAGATGTTATTGCACCGATTGATAGGGAGGTCTTGAAAGCCGAACTCACTGAGGATAAGCGTTTACGGTTCACCAACAGAAGTAATAATGAAATCTATGTGGTTACCTGGAAGAATGCCCCTAATGTATTGAAGGAGATAGGTCGCTTACGTGAAATTGCATTCCGTGCGGCTGGAGGAGGTACCGGAAAATCACTCGATTTGGATGAATACGATTTGATGGAGAATCCCTACAAGCAGCTGGTAGTATGGAATCCCGATGCTGAAGAAATTTTGGGTGGCTACCGTTATCTGTTGGGAAATGAAGTGGAGTTCGACGAGCATGGAAAGCCGGTATTGGCAACAGCTCATATGTTCAATTTCTCTGAAAAGTTTCTGAAAGAATATCTGCCTACAACCATAGAATTGGGACGTTCGTTTGTGACACTGGAATATCAGTCCACTCGTGCCGGTTCGAAAGGACTGTTTGCACTCGATAATCTGTGGGATGGTTTGGGAGCACTGACGGTGATTAAACCCAATGTGAAGTATTTCTTCGGAAAAATGACCATGTATCCCAGTTATAGCCGCCTGGGGCGCGATATGATTCTGTATTTCCTCAAGAAACATTTTTCGGATAAAGATAATCTGATAACTCCGATGATTCCTTTGCAGATAGAAACCGATCCGGCTGTGTTGGAGCAGATTTTCTGCAACGATACTTTCAAGGAAGATTACAAGGTACTGAATACAGAGGTACGCAAGTTGGGCTACAACATTCCTCCTTTGGTTAATGCCTATATGAGTCTGTCGCCTACGATGCGTATGTTTGGTACAGCCATCAACGATGGTTTTGGCGATGTAGAGGAAACCGGTATCTTGATTGCAGTAGATGAGATTCTGGAAGAAAAGCGGGTACGTCATATCGAGTCGTACATCAAGGAACATCCGGAAGCTTTGCAGCTTACTTCAGGTGCTCATCCGGTTGTTTCGAAAGATTGATCATGCTTCCCTAAAAAACGCTCTTTATACATCTATTTGTCTGATGTTTAGTGGGCTATGTATAAAGAACAGAGTCTCTTGTTGACTTTTTTCTTCTCGGATAACTACAAAATGAAAATGAAATAAAAAGGCTTGCCGGCAGCGATGGGGCAAGCCTTTTTTACATGAATATATACCTCAAAAAACGTGACTATTATCGTAAGCTTACGCTATTATTATCGTTGGCTATCGTGACTATTCACATGAACTCACGTGAATAGTCGCGTTTTTGAAACTTACCGGATGGTTTCTGTATCCTTTTTACTTCTTTTTTCTTTCTGATAAACTCCCTTATGGCTATCAGGTTTTCTTCATTTTTCTTGTCTTCCTTTATGTATATCATGTGTTCCAACAGATAGTCGAAGTCGAGTGTGTCTCCTTCTATGTTTACAATAAACGCTTTTCTATAGTCCGCATTAGCTTCCATCAGCAGGTATCTGATAATGTCTGTATATCCTCTTCCGATGGCTCTGTATAATGGTGTTTCTCCGGGAACAGGTGTGAAATCCACTTTTGCTCCGTGTTCAATCAGTAGCTTTACCTTCTTTAGGTCTATATTTGCAGCTTCTTTCAGAGGGGTTTCAGTCCAATGCTGGTATGTAACGTATTCCGTTTTTTTCACATAGTCGTTAGGGTCTCCTCCATATTCGAGCAGCAGTTCCAGTATTTTGATATCTGCCAATTGGTCTCCGCAGGCGAGAACGATTGGCGAACAGCCATTAAAGGTATCATGCAAATTGGGGTTTGCTCCTTTTTGCAGTAGAAAGCGTATCATCTCTATTTTTTGGTTGCATACTGCCCATGCCAGTAGGTTTTGTCCGTATATCGGGTCTCTATAGTCTATGTCGATGGTTCCTTCATTCAGGATGGCATTGATTTTTGCAGTATCTCCTTTTTTCACAGCTTTTGCCATCTCCCATGCAGGTGTGTCTTCCCACAGCCTGATGTGATAACATGTCAGTTTGCTCTTGTCTGTAGTACAGGCACTGATTATTGCAATGAATGTAAGTAGAAGTATTGTCTTTTTCATGGGCTTTTATTATTTTCAGTTGAAAAATTCTGTCTTTATCAGTTTCCCTTCCGGGCTGTATGTTTTCCATTCTCCTTTTTTTCTTGCAAATTCAGAGCGTGGGTCATCTGTCCATATTATCCATCCCTCTTCTTTGACTGTTGCATCGGGATAGAACTCGGTACAGTAGCACCGGTGTGTCTGCCTGAAGTTGTCTTTGCTCATGGGTTTGTTGATAAGATTTGTTTCCCTTGAAAAGTGTTTGTATGTTTTGGTTAGCTGTCCGATGGGATTAAAGAAATACCATGTTCCGCTCATTTCTCCGTGAGTGTATTCTCCGAATACGGCAAGTTTTTGTGTTATCCTTGATTTTTCTCCTTCAGCTCCGTTTATTGGCAAAGAGGATGGTGGCGTTTCTGTGAATTCGGTATAAATCCCGTTTCTGAGTCCGTTTCGATAATACATGCAGGCATTACCTTCTTCCCAAAATCCCTCTTTCTGTCCGTTTCTGTTAAAGCTGTTGGTAGAAAATGTCCACTCGTTAATGTCTCTATATTTTAATTTCCTATATTCTTTAAACGTGATTTTGTTTTCATCCTTGTCATAGTATTTCCATTCACCATATTCGATGAACTCTACTAATGGTCCTCCATTTTCTTGCCACCACAGGAGTAATCCTTCTTCTCGTATTTTCCCATCAGGATAATAACCTATACAATATCCTTTAGTATCTGGCATAAAGATGATTTTATCTCCATTATTTGTATCCGTATATTTGTTGTTTTCCGAACAGTCTTTGCAAAGCATGGTTATACGTCTGTCATCGTACAAATAATACCATATTCCTGTCATTTTCTCTTCTTTATATTCTCCAAAGCAGAATAAATAATCATTATGATATTCTTTATATACTCCTGATGCTTTCCCCTTTTTATAATAAGACTCTATTTGAAATTCATCAAATCTTTCTATCCAAAACCCTTCTTTCTGTCCTTGTTCATTAAGCCGGTTGATTTGTCCCCACTCTTGTGCCTTTGTAGTACAGAGTGATATACTCAATAGGAGGAGAATGATTGATTTTATGTATTGTTTGTTTCTTTTCATGGCTATTTGTTTTTTAGTTTTTTGTATCCTCATTGGTTTCTGCTTCTTTTTCTTTCTTTGTTACGAACAGAGGTTGTAGAGGATAAAATATCGTCATAAAATCTTTTCTTTTCCAATGGAACGTTGTCATAATAAGCTGTGAAATTATTTGTTTGGATTTCTTTCCAGCATTTATTCGATTTCTTTCCTTGGTAGATGACTATGTCTGAGAGAGAATCTGTTTTTATCTCTTCGTTTATCAAAAACATGTTTACACGTCCCAATGCATAGATGGTGCATCCATTTGTCTTCGATGTATTATTGTTCAACTAAGAAAATACTCGGTAATTTGAAAAAATATTTTTCATCAATTTGTATTCTTAAATATTGTTCTACTTCTCTTTTTTTCATAAGAACAATTCTTTCTTGATAAAATTTTGACTTCCTATCTGTTTGGGCTATGAAATATGAGAACGTTTTACCGGGTGCAATTTTTTTAATAAATGAGTATCCTACATTCATTAAATGTTCGTCTGATAAATCTTCAAACATCATTTCAATAAAACTGAAATCACCTTTTTTCTTTTTAAAAAAATCGTGCACCAATTCAGAGTTTGATTTTTTGTTTATTGAAAGCAATGATATCCAGGTTAAATAGTCCTCGTTTGATTTATTTGTTATTTGGTATTTGCTGATAGTTTGAGTTTGTCCGGTAATTCCATTGAAATAGCAAAATGATAAGGTATCAATCTGTATTTGACGCTGAGCATTCAAGTTCGTTGCACAAAACAGAAAGAGTGGGAAAAATATGTAAATTACTGTTCTCATTTTTCTTTTATATATTTAGTAGTTACCTTTTAAAATTAGTAATCATCCCATTAAAACTATATTTCCATTAGGTGAGTTATTATACTCTTTTTCTTTTTTTCTTTCTGTGTATCATATGCCCGACGGATAGTCAAGAGGTTTGGAATATTTGTTCTTATTTATCTGATATGTTTCTTTTGATTTTTTCCAAATGCTCAGAATAAGTTGATTCCAAAAAGAAATCTCCACATTCATCATCCCAGCCAAAGAGTATATTATGTAAAGATGCAAGATAGACAATGTAGGCTCTTGTTGGATTTTCATGGGGCAGTATTCTGTTGTGTACATATTTTAATAATACTTTGTCTATTCCTCCTTCCTCGTATAATTTGCGGATTTCCGGAACTTCTACGACCTTATCTTCTGAGAAGACTTCATACATGGAAGTGTTGATTGTAATATACTCTTTATTTACCAGTTTTTTATATAAACGCTTTTGGAATTCCTGATAGGAATCTATTCTTATATTTAAATAATTATACAAGATCCATGCATCACTGCAACATAAAAAAGTATCTTCCCGCATAGTATCGAATTGTCTGATGCTGTCAAATGAAGCATATTCGTGTATCATTGGAACAATGATAGGATATGATGTGAGGCGATCGCACCTCATTATTGATTCTCTTAATGCTGAGTGTTTATTGTCTGTACAGGCTGTAAGACATAGCCCTATGAGCAATGTATAAATAAGGCTCATTCTCTTTTTTAGAATATGCATATTCCTATCTTAACTATTTCGTTATTAATGCTTTAAATTTAATAATAACTTTCGATATAAAAGAAGAAAAGAGAATGTTATGCAGCAGAAAAGAAGAACGAAAAAACGTGACTTGTATCGTAGGCTTACGATACAAGTCACGTGAGCGATCGATACAAGTATCGCAAGCCTGCGATACAAGTCACGTTTTTTGAAGGAAGATATACCGGTGAATCGTATGTTACACCGCCGGCAGACTGTTGCCGTTTATTTTCCGGTAAAGGTCGAGCGCATATACGTCGGTCATGCCCGAAATGTAGTCCAGCACGGCTTGAATCTTGCCGTACAAGGTAGGAGCTTCCACATCGTATTGTTTTGAAATGCGGTTTATCAACAGCTGTGAATAAGCTTTGTCGGGATGTCGCACAGCTTCCACCATCAGGTCGATCAGAGTGCTGATAACCTGGAAACCGGCCAGCTCGATGTCCACCACATCTTTCGAATGATATATCTTGGCGAAGGCGGTACGTGAACAGTTTTCGTAGGCTTCTCTGATTTGCGGTTCCATGTGCTTGATAAGTACCCCTTCAAACTTTCCGGCAAGAATATCTTCTTCGTGTTCTGTAAATACACGGGTACATTCTTTTATCAGTACACCGATGGCCGAGGAGCGTAAGTAGGCTATTTGTTCGTTGGCATCGGTTACCATCCGGCAGATTTCCTCGATGTGTGCCAGACGTTTGGGGGAGAAGAAACGGCAGTACAGGTCTTTCGTCTCCTGTAGAGTGAGTATTTTCAGCTTGTAGGCATCTTCTATATCCATCATCTGATAACAGATATCATCGGCGGCTTCTACCAGATAGACCAACGGGTGACGGGCATAGCGTGCCGGTTCTCCTTCTCGGCTCAGGCGTACAATGCCTAATTCTTCGGCAATACGGCGGTAGTCGTCTTCCTCGCTCAGGAAGAATCCGAACTTCTGTTTCTTTCCGGCAAGCTGCGAAGAAAAGGGGTATTTCACGATGGAAGCCAATGTAGAGTAGGTCATCACGAAACCTCCCGGGCGGCGTCCCCGGAACTGATGCGTCAGCAGGCGGAAAGCGTTGGCATTCCCTTCAAAGTGGGTAAGGTCTTCCCATTCGGCGGCAGAGAGGAGCGGTTTCAGGGTAAGTCCCTTGCCTTCGGAAAAATAGGTACCGATGGCTTTTTCTCCCGAATGGCCGAAAGGAGGATTGCCCAAGTCGTGTGCAAGGCAGGCAGCCGATACGATGGAACCGATTTCGGACAGATGCGAATCGTGCAGTTCCGGGTGCTTTTGCAGGAGGATTGTGGCTACTTCATTTCCTAAAGAGCGACCTACACACGAAACTTCCAGGCTGTGCGTCAGTCGGTTGTGTACAAAGATGCTTCCCGGAAGGGGAAATACCTGGGTCTTGTTTTGCAGACGTCGGAAAGGAGCGGAGAAAATCAGCCGGTCGTAGTCGCGTTGGAATTCGGTACGGTCTTCTTTCCGTGCTTCGTGGAGAAACTCCAGTCCGAAGCGTTTGTTCGATATCAGTTGTTTCCAGTTCATGTTGTCAGGTATGTAGATGGACGTTTAATTTGATACATAAGTGAAAATAAAGAAGCAAGTTACCAAGAAATTTTTGCTCCTGCAAGATGGAAAGAAAAAATATAAGTTTCATATCTGTTAAGTGGATAGGAGGAGGATGGTAAAGATATGTCTGTTTGTGGAGATTTAAAAAATGGTAAACTCCTTTATATATTCGGTGAAATATGTAAATTCGCAACTTATAATGAATTAGAACCTAAAAACACAATGAAAATACAGATTATCAATAAATCGAAACATAGTTTACCGCAGTATGCCACTCCTCTTTCTGCTGGAATGGATCTTCGTGCTAATTTGGAGAAGCCTATCGTACTGAAACCGTTACAGCGTTGTTTGGTGCCTACCGGATTGTATATTGCATTGCCCGAAGGGTATGAAGCGCAGATTCGTCCGCGAAGCGGTCTGGCATTGAAAAAAGGGGTTACTTTGCTTAATACACCGGGAACGATTGACGCAGATTATCGTGGAGAAATTGGAGTGATTATGGTCAATCTTTCAGAAGAGCCTTTTACTATCGAGGATGGAGAACGTATAGCTCAGATGGTTATTGCACGTTACGAGAAAATCGACTGGCAACCGGTAGAAGTGTTGGATGAAACAGAACGGGGGGCCGGAGGGTTCGGTCATACCGGAACTGTTTAATTAATAGGTAGAATGACATGATGAAAAATTGGCTCTATATTTTACTGGTCTGTGGAGCTGCATGGCTCACGGGATGTGGCTCGTTGGGTAAGCAGACTGGAAAATCAACATTGCAGACTACTGTGGAGCAAGACCCGCTTACTCCCGAACAGCGCCGTAAGTACGATTATTATTTCCTTGAAGCGGTACGCATGAAGCAGAAAGGAGAGTATGATGCGGCTTTCGAATTGTATAAGCATTGTTTGGACATCTATCCTCAGTCGGCTGCGGCATTGTACGAAATATCACAGTTTTATATGTTCCTGAATTTGCCGGAAAAAGGAGAGCAGGCTTTAAAGCAGGCGGTACACTCCGATGAATCTAATTTCTGGTATAAACAGACATTGGCTATGTATTATCAGCAGAAGAGAGAGTGGGCAAAGGCTATAGCGGTGTATGAAGATATGGCCAATTTGTTTCCGTCTCGTCTTGAACCACTGATGTCTTTAGTTGATTTGTATACGCAGACGCAGAGTTATGGAGAGGTGGTGAAGACATTGAATCGTCTTGAAGAACTTGATGGCAAGTCAGAACAGATTAGTATGGAGAAGTTTCGTATGTATCTTCTTCTGGGACAAAAAGATCAGGCATTTAATGAGATTGTGAGCCTTTCGAAGGAGTATCCTTATGATATGCGTTATCAGACTATCTTGGGAGATGTGTATCTGGAGAATGATAAGCCACAGGAAGCTTACGATACGTATCAGCGTATTCTGAAAGAAGAACCGGGATATGCACCAGCTTTGCTTTCGATGGCTTCGTATTATAAAAAAATGGGGCAGGATAGCCTGTATCAGGTACAGCTTGATACGATTTTGCTGAATGGTGATGTGCAGTCGGATACCAAGATGGAAATTATGCGACAGCTTATTTTGCAGTCGGAGCAGACGACAAAAGATAGTACGCAGATTGTGAATCTGTTTCGTAATATATTGAAATGTCCACAGCAGAATGCTGATTTGGCTATGCTTTGTGCACAGTATATGATTACGAAACGGATGGAAAAAGAATCGGTGCCGGTATTGAATCAGGTACTGCAGCTCGATCCGGAGAATAAACCGGCACGCTTGCAGTTGCTAAGCTATGCAATTCGTGACAATAACCTGGATGAGGTGATTCATATTGCGACTCCTGCACTGGAGTATAATCCGGATGCATTGGAGTTTTATTATTACTTAGGACTGGCGCATTTCCAGAAGAAAGAAACCGATAAGGCTTTGGAAGTATTTTCGAAGGGGGTGAAGCAGGTAAACGAAAAAAGCGATAAGAATATTGTATCCGACTTTTATGCGATTTTAGGAGATTTGTATCATACTAAAAAAATGCAGGCAGAAGCTTATGCTGCTTATGACTCTTCGTTGGTGTACAATCCGGATAACATCGGTTCATTAAATAACTATGCGTATTATTTATCATTGGAACGGAAGAATTTGGATAAGGCAGAGGAAATGAGTTATCGTACGGTAAAGGCAGAGCCAGAGAATGCAACTTATCTGGATACGTATGCATGGATTTTGTTCGAAAAGGGTAAATATACTGAAGCCCGCATCTATATTGACCAGGCAATGCGAAGTGAGGAAGGAAAGAAGAGTCCGCTCATTGTCGAGCATTGTGGGGATATTTATTATATGCTGGGTGAAAAAGAGAAAGCTTTGGAGTATTGGAAACAATCTGCTTCGATGGATGATAAGGAAGAAGATGGCTCTACTCCTCGTACAAAGGAGGAGTTGAATCGTTTGAAACGTAAAATTGCATTAAAGAAATATATTGCGGAATGAAACATATACTGAAACTTACTTTTGTAGTTGTTGTGACCTTACTGCTTGCTTCGTGTGGTTCAAACCGTTGGATGGAAAGATCGCCGAGAGTGGGTGGACTGTCTGGAAAAGCATATACAGAGAAGGTAATTGAACTTTCTCCCAACTGGGAGTGTGTGACGGGAAAGGTGGCGCTTGCGCTGGATATGGGCGCAAAAGGTACTACAAAGGTCAATGCCACACTTCGTATGAAGCGGGGGGAAGTGATTCAGTTTTCGGTAGCACCACTTTTAGGTATAGAAGTGGTACGTATGGAGATATCGCCACAAGGTATTTTGGTGCTTGACAGGTTGAATAAGCGCTATGTGCAGGCTTCGTTTGAACAGGTAAATAATTGGGCGCGTACGGATTTAAGTTTTCATGTATTGCAGTCGTTGTTCTTTAACGAGTTGTTTTTACCGGATCGGACTCAACTGACGGCTGATGATGCTTCATTGTTCCGTATCTCGGTAGAAGGGGATAATGCTTTGTTGGAGGCTAAGTCTTCGAAAGTATTGACATACAGTTTCCGTACTTCTGCCGATAGTGGTTTGTTGCAGGAGAGCCGCATTGGTGTGAAAGGTACAGGGTATACGTTGAATTGGAAGTATGATGATTTTCAACGATTGGATGCACGTCCTTTCCCTCAGCATATGGGATTGACGATAGGAGGTGTGAAACCGGAAGTGGCATTGGATATGAAACTTTCTCGTTTATCGGTTGATAACGGCTGGGAATCGCATACGAATATTCCATCTAGATATAAGAAGATAGAAGTAGAAGAATTAGTGAAAATGTTACTCAAATGATGAAACGTATTCTGTGGCTAGGTATATTCTGTGTGTGCATGTGTCTTCCGTTGGTGGCACAGAGTACACGAAAGATTCGTGAACTGGAAAAAGAACGGAATGAGCTTCGTAAGCAGATTTCCGAATCGGAGACGTTGTTGCAGTCCACTAAGAAGGATGTAAATAGTCAGTTGAATAACTTGGCATTGTTGTCTGGACAAATAGATGAGCGTAAACGTTATCTTGCTACCATAGAAAAAGATGTAGAAACAATTCAAAGGGAAATAAATCGTTTGCAGGTAGAGTTGAAGCGCTTGCAAAAAGAATTGGCAGATAAACGTGAGAAGTATGAACAGTCTGTCAATTATATGTATCGAAATAAGTCGGTGCAGGAAAAACTGATGTTTGTTTTTTCGGCCGATAATCTGAGTCAGATGTATCGTCGACTTCGTTATGTACGGGAATATGCCGATTATCAGCGTGTGCAGGGAATACAACTGCAGAAGAAACAAGAAGAGGTTAATGCTAAGCATAAGACATTGGTGGATAGTCGGAAGGCAAAAGAGGAGTTGTTGAAACAGGGCGAGGAAGAAAAACTGAAGCTGGAAAAACAAGAAAAGGAGAGACAGCAGTTATTGAGTACGTTGAAAAAGAAGCAACGTAGTATTCAGTCGGAATTGTCTAAGAAGCGTCGCTCAGCCGATAAGTTGAATGCACAAATTGATTTCTTGATTGAACAGGAAATAGAGAAAGCACGTAAGCGTGCTGAAGAAGAAGCACGTCGTAAGGCAGAGGCAGAAGCAAAACAGTCTGGTAAAGCTTCGAAAAAATCGGCAGAATCATCGGATAAAGACCAAAAAACGCTTGCGAAAGGTAAGATTGATGCTTATAAGATTGATTCAGAGGATCGACGTTTGTCGGGTACGTTCGAACAGAATAAGGGAAAACTGCCTGTTCCTATTACTGGTGCGTATGTAATAGTTGGTCATTATGGTCAGTATCAAGTGAGTGGTTTACGGAATGTACGTCTTGATAATAAAGGTATTGATATTAAGGGAAAGAAAGGGGCAATGGCACGTGCCGTATTCAATGGAGAGGTTTCTGCTATTTTCCAGTATAACGGATTGGCGAATGTGTTGGTGCGTCATGGTAATTATATTTCGGTATATTGTAATTTGTCTTCTGTCTTGATACGTAAGGGTAGCCAGCTGAAAACAGGTGATATGATTGGGGAAGTGCATACTGATAAAGATGGAAATACGGTACTTCATTTCCAGTTACGTAAAGAGGTCAATAAGTTGAATCCTGAACTTTGGTTGAGGCATTAGTATTAAAATTATAATTGATTGTTTTTTCGAATCAAGTGGAGGTGTTCGATGGATCGAATAGATCTTTCGAAAACCTTTTTCGTTTTAGATGATATGGCTTTTTAGAGGCTTGTAGAAGGTCTTTGTTGGCTTAAAAAACGCGACTTGTCGCGTTGGCTGATGCGACAAGTCACGTTTTTTGGGGTTATTATTGGGATTAAATTTTAGTCTGAATAATTCTTCCGGATGCTGTTTTCCGGTTGAAGACACAGAAAAAAATGGGAATCCGGTTTTGTTTAGAACCGGAATCATTGTATGCTGTGAGTCATTTTTCTTTGTGTTTGGAGTATAAAATTACGAATCTGTGAATGAATTTCCCGTTTGTTGTTCTTTGTCGTTCAGTGCTTATATTATATAATAATGTATATATAGTTCTCTTCAGAAAGTCTTCTTGCAGAAAAAG
>ERZ838839.86-NODE-86-length-116239-cov-8.959048_pt1 | contig 116239 bp, 165 predicted proteins | sample MGYA00519909_ERZ838839 | MGnify/ENA primary metagenome ERZ838839 (study PRJEB31850, sample SAMEA3708843) | human gut metagenome | biome: human gut; feature: human-associated habitat; material: faeces | place: China | collected 2014 ...
AATTATTTGCATTGCAATAGTTTGCCCAATGATAACTGAGATTAGAAAATTAGATGCAAAATAAAATAAAGGAGTGTGTTCGTATGATATATAATATTATTCAATCAGTGACAGAAAAATTATCCTCTTTGCCTTATATAGAAGGCATCGTATTAGGGGGTTCCCGTGCAAGAGGCACCCATACAGAGGATTCTGATATAGATATCGGAATTTATTACAATCAAGAATCATTTGACCTGACAGCGATTAACCAAATTGCTACAGAGTTGGATGATGAGAATAGAAACGACCTTGTTGTACCTCCCGGAGCGTGGGGTGATTGGATTAATGGCGGCGGATGGTTAGTTATAAACGGGTATCATGTTGACTTGATTTTACGTGATATAAAACGGGTGGAACAAATAATCAAAGATACGGAGCAAGGAATTGTTACTGCCAATTATCAGACTGGGCATCCCCATGGTTATATAAGTGCTATGTATCGTGGAGAATTGGCGATCAGCAAGATACAATATGCTAAGAATGAACGCTTATGCGAATTAAAAAATCAGGCAGAAATTTACCCTGGTGCTCTAAAGAAGAACTTGATAAACTTTTTTATATTTGAAGCAGAGTTCTCTTTAATGTTTGTAAAAGCAAATGCGGGAGCAGAGGATAAATATTATATTGCAGGCCATGTTTTTCGTATTATTTCATGCTTAAATCAAGTACTATTTGCATGTAATAATGCTTATTGCATTAACGAAAAGAAAGCTATAAAACTGCTTGAAACTTTTGAATATAAACCTGAAAAATATGCCGAAAGGGTTAATCATATTTTTGAAGTACTCGGTCTTTCACTTTTTGAATGCTACGATATGACCGAGAAGCTTTATAAAGAAGTGAAAAAATTGCAACGGAGATAAATAACTTTTTAAACGAGGGGAATTCAGATGAAAGAAAACAAATATGATGATAATATATTTTTTCAAAAATACAGTCAAATGAGTCGCTCACAGCAGGGACTAGCCGGTGCAGGAGAATGGGAAACATTGAGAAAGCTGCTGCCGGATTTTAAAGATAAGCGTGTGCTTGATTTAGGATGCGGCTATGGATGGCACTGTATTTATGCGATGGAACACGGAGCGTCTTCTGTTGTAGGTGTTGATATTTCTCATAAAATGCTCGAGGTAGCCAAAGAAAAAACACATTTTCCACAGGTTGAATATAAATGCTGTGCTATAGAAGATGTGGAATTCCCAGAGAAGAGTTTTGATGTAATATTAAGTTCACTTGCGTTTCACTATGTAGCAGATTATGAGATTTTAGTAAAAAAGATATATAGAATACTGAAGTCTGGTGGTAAGCTAGTTTTTACGGTTGAACATCCTGTTTTTACTGCCTATGGAACACAAGACTGGCATTATAACGAAAAAGGAGAAATACTGCATTTTCCGGTGGATAATTATTATTATGAGGGCAAACGGACAGCTGTGTTTTTGGGAGAAAAGGTTACAAAATATCATAGAACACTGACCACATATCTAAATACACTGCTTTCAAATGGTTTTATAATAAATCATATTGTGGAGCCGCAGCCGCCGGAATACATGATGGATATTCCGGGGATGCAGGATGAAATGCGCCGTCCCATGATGCTGATTGTATCGGCGAACAAAAAAGTGGATAGATAGAACTAAAACACCTATAAGGTATAAATGGAGGTAATTTATGTTTAAAGAAAAAATTATTATAGAGATGAAAGAAGTATTCAAAGAAATTCCTTTTGGCATAGAGCATACTCTCAAAGTTTTGAAAAATGCAGAAGATATAATGAAAGGAGAAAATATCGGAGAGGAAGAAAAAGAATTCATCAGTATTATTGCTATACTACATGATATTGGTGCGGTTGAAGCACAAAAAAAATACGGTTCTATTGATGGTGTCTATCAAGAAAAGGAAGGACCAGAAGTAGCGAAAGAAATATTAAAAAAGGTAGGCTATAACAAAAATATTGATAGAATATGCTTTATAATAGGCAACCATCATACTCCATCTAAAATTGATGGACTTGATTTTCAAATACAATGGGAAGCTGATTTGCTTGAAAATTTAACGGTTATGGATAAAGAAAAAGAACAGGAAAAGATAAAAAAGTGTATAGATGAAAACTTTAAAACAAACACAGGAAAAAGGATAGCTTATAATCGCTTTATTTTAGATTAGTAGTAGATTATTACAGTTATGTATTTTATATCGCAAAGAAAAAATAGTAGTTAAGTTTAACCCTAGGGTTAAATGATGAATATGTTGAGGGCATTTTTGTTTCTGGTGAAATGCAATCGCAGGGTATAGGTAAAATTCTGCTGAATTATGCAAAGGATAAAAGGAATAAGTTGTACTTGAACGTATACCAAAAGAACGCACGGGCAATATCTTTTTATAAGAGAGAAGGATTTGAGATTCAGCATAGTGGCTTAGATGAGGCTACCGGAGAAAAAGATTATGTAATGACATGGCAACACAAATAGAAATTCCAGTTTTTGAAACTGAGGAATTTGAATTTGGAGGATTGAATTATGTGGAATGAATTAGGCATAAGCGGAGGAACCGCAATTGTTATTTTGATAGCACTATATTTTGTCATTAAGTGGGCTGTGAAGAATGGTGTGAAAGAAGCATATAAGGATATTACCGGAAAGAAACCTGTTGAAGATGAAAAAAATGAAAAAGAGCTAGAAGGACTGGTAAATGATTCACAAGACGCAAAAATTTAATATGAAATCTGAACGTAGAGCGTATAGAGAAATCTGTTACTTGTTTAACAGCTTCTTGTTCTTTTAAAGATAATGGTTGAAAATCTTTCATAAAACTTAAGTTATCTTTCATTTGATTCATATCACTCATTCCCGATAAAACCATCATCATACCATCAAATCCAACCGCAAAGCGTAAAGCATAACTTGCATAAGACATTGTTCCTCATTTATCATAAACAACTTTTTCTTCTTTTGGAAGATTTACAAGGTTACCACCTTTAACAGGTTCCATTACAATAACAGGTTTATTGTGTTTACGACATACTTCATAACATGCCTTTCTTTGGATGGCAGGATCTTCATAATCAACATAATTAAATTGAATTTGAACTACTTCAATATCAGGATTTTCAGTTAGAATCATGTCTAAAACATCAGCGTTATCATGAAAGGAAATTTCAAAGTGTTTAATTTTTCCTTCTTCTTTTAATTTACTTGCTTCATCATAAGCGTGTAATTTTTTATATTTTGCATAGATTTCATCGCTTTGAGCATACATTAAATAAAAATCAAAATAATCAACACCACAAGCTTCTAATTGACTTTCAAATAAAGGAAAAATTTCTTCTTGTTTATTGAAATGATGTGTTGAAAGTTTGTTTGTAAGAATATACTGATTTCTAGGATAACGTGAAGTTAAACATTCTTTTAAGGCAATTTCACTTTTTCCTCCTAAATAACCATGGGCTGTATCAAAATAATTAAATCCTTGTTGGATAAAGTAATCAACCATTTTTGAAGTTAATTCATAATCGACTTCTTCACTATTCATTGGAAGTCGCATGCAGCCAAAACCAAAATTTTTCTTTACTTCGTTAAAATATGTATTCATTTTTCCTTTCTCCTTTAACGACTATTAAAAAGAAAGATAACTGAAGAAACAATCTTTTCTTAATAGATGTAATAAGTAAAACTTATTAAAGGAATATTTAAAAATATGAAAATATTTCTTGCTCCTAAAGTGGACTTTAGGTTTATAGTGAAATAGAGATAGGAGGATTACTTATGAAATCAAAAGTTTACTTTACAAGAATAATAACACCTGAAAAGGTTTTAGAAATTTATGAAGTATTAGGAAAAGAATTAATAGGAAAGATTGCTGTTAAACTTCATTCAGGGGAAGAAGGAAATCAAAACTTTTTAAAACCTGATTTTTGGAGACCAATTATTGATAAGTTAAATGGAACAGTTGTTGAATGTAATACGGCTTATGAAGGGTCTAGAAATACAACAGAAAAACATTTAAAGACTATTGAAAAACATGGATGGTCTAAATATTTTAATGTTGATTTAATGGATGCTGAAGGCCCTGATATGGTTTTAGATATTCCTGAAGGAAAAGTGATTCAAAAAAACTATGTGGGAAAAGATATGGTTAAATATGATGGAATGATTGTTTTATCTCATTTTAAAGGACATCCTATGGGTGGTTATGGTGGTGCTTTAAAACAACTTTCAATTGGTTGTGCATCATCTTATGGAAAAGCGTATATCCATGGAGCAGGGGAACCTGAAAAAATTTGGACAGCAGAGCATGATTTATTTTTAGAATCGATGGCCGATGCGGCTAAATCAGTCCATAAATATTTTAAAGATAATATTGTTTATATCAATGTTATGAAAAATATGTCTGTTGACTGTGATTGTTGTGCAGTGGCAGAAGATCCATGTATGGATGATATTGGTATTTTAATTTCTACTGATCCAATTGCAATCGATCAAGCATGTATTGATCTTGTTTATGCTTCAAATGATAAAGGAAGAGATCATTTGATTGAAAGAATTGAATCACGTAATGGTGTTCATACCATTGAAGCAGCAGCAAAACTTGGTTATGGTTCAAGAGAATATGAACTTATTGAAATTGATTAGTTTCTATGCTTTTTAAACATAATCATTTATTGAAAAGAGGTATTTGCGCCTCTATTGTTAGAATGATACAATAGTAAAGAAGTAAGGAAAGCACTTACTTAAAGGCTAATTTAAGTAATAGGAGGAAAAAGGAAATGAGTAAAAAGAAACTTGGTTTTGGGTTAATGCGTTTACCATCTTTGGATCCAAATGATCCATCAAAAATCGATATTGAACAAACCAAAAAGATGGTTGATACATTCATTGAAAGAGGTTTTACATATTTTGATACAGCATGGATGTATTGTGGATTTAATAGCGAAAATGCGGCTAAAGAGGCATTAGTTTCACGTTATCCAAGAGATGCTTATACACTTGCTACAAAATTACATTCAGGGTTTATTAAAACAAAAGAAGATCGTGATCGTATTTTTAATGAACAACGTGCAAAAACAGGTGTTGATTATTTTGATTACTATTTATTACATGATATCAATACCCATAGTATTGAAGTTTATAATGAATTAGATTGTTTTAATTGGATTCAAGAAAAGAAGAAACAAGGTTTAGTAAAAACAATTGGTTTTTCATATCATGACGGACCTGAATTATTAGATAAAGTTTTAACTGAACACCCAGAATTTGAATTTGTACAATTACAAATCAATTATTTAGATTGGGACAGTGTTGGTGTACAATCAAGAAAATGTTATGAAGTTGCTACAAAACATCATAAACCTGTGATTGTTATGGAACCTGTTAAAGGTGGAACACTTGCGAAAGTACCAGAAGATGTTGAAAAAATGTTTAAAGAATATCATCCAGAAATGTCAATTCCTTCTTGGGCTATTCGTTTTGCAGCAAGTCAAGAAAATGTGATGATGGTTTTAAGTGGTATGTCTAATATGGAACAATTAGAAGATAACTTAGGTTATATGGAAGATTTCAAACCATTAAATGAAGAAGAATATGCTTTAATTAGAAAAGCTGTTTCAACTATTAATTCAACAATTACTGTACCATGTACAGGATGTGCTTATTGTGTAGATGGTTGTTCAATGAATATCGCCATTCCTAAATATTTCTCATTATATAACGCGGATTTACAAGAATTAGAAGAAAAAGGATGGACACCACAAGGAGAATACTACAATAACTTAACAAAAACATTTGGTAAAGCAAGTGATTGTGTTGAATGTGGTCAATGTGAAGGAGTATGTCCACAACATCTCTCAATTATTCAATATTTAAAAGATGTTGCTGGTCATTTTGAAAAATAATGGAATATAGAAAATTACCTCATGGTAATGAATTGATAAGTATTATTGGTCTTGGAGCAAGTTCTTTAGGTGCTGCCAGTCATGAAGAAATGTTAAAAACGTTAAATCATGCATTTGATGCAGGTATTAATTATGTTGATCTAGCAGCAGGGCATGCACCTATTTTTAAAGCAGTTGGAGAAGCTTTAAAAGGTCGAAGAGACACTATTTACTTACAAATTCATTTTGGGGCGGAATATACCTCTGGAGAATATGGTTGGACAACAGATTTAAAACGTATAAAAGAATCAATTCAATGGCAATTAGATTGTCTTCAAACAGATTATATTGATTTTGGCTTTATTCATTGTATTGATGAAGAAGAGGATTTAAAGGCAATTCAATAAAATGGTGTTCTTGATTATATCTTAGATTTAAAGAAAAAAGGAATAATTCATTATATTGGTTTATCATCTCATAGTCCAAAACTTGTTCATAAAGTATTGGCTATGAAAATACTAGATATGGTCATGTTTAGTATTAATCCTGCTTATGATTTGAATTTTGGGGATTATGCGATTGGTGAATTTGATGAACGTATGAATCTTTATCGCCGTCTTGAAAAAGAAGGTGTGGGAATTTCTGTTATGAAAGCATTCTGTGGTGGCAAGTTACTTGATGCAAGTGAATCACCATTCCATCAAGCACTTTCTAAAACACAATGTATTCAATATGCTTTAGATAAACCAGGGGTATTAACAGTTTTGCCAGGAATCCGAAATGATCAAGATTTACAAGATGTTTTAGCATTCTTTAAAGCATCCAAAGAAGAAAAAGACTATTCAATTTTGGGGACTTTCCCTAAATTAGAAAGCTATAATCAATGTGTTTATTGTAAACATTGTCATCCTTGCCCAAAAGGACTGGACATTGCATTAATAAACAAGTATTATGATTTAGTACGCTTAGGTGATGATCTTGCTAAAGATCATTATCATCATTTAGCTTTAAAAGCAAGTGATTGTGTTGTTTGTCACCATTGTGATAAACGATGTCCATTTCATGTTCAATAAAGTAAACGTATGCAAGAAATTGCTGCTTACTTTCATGAATAAGATATAAAGATAAGAAATCGAAAATAAACAAGAAGTTTATTATATATCAGGAGGAAACATGGAAATTGTTGTAGTTGATGGACAAGGTGGCGGTATTGGAAAAAATATTATTCAGGTTTTAAAAGAAAAACATCCTGAATATGTTATTATTGGTGTCGGGACAAATAGTATTGCGACAGGACAACTCAAAAAAGGAGGAGCTGATATTATAGCAACTGGTGAAAATGCAGTTGTTTATAATGTATCGCATGCTTCTATTGTTGTTGGCCCAATTGGTATCGCTTTTGCTAATTCGATGTATGGTGAAATTACACCAAAGATGGCAAGTGCAATCAGTGAAAGTGAAGCTCATAAATTTTTAATTCCAGTATCGAAGTGTAGTGCTCAAATAGTGGGTGTTGCACAAAAATCAATAAGTGAATATATTGATGACCTTGTTAATATGATTGAAAAATTAAATAAATAGAAAATATCGTATACATGAAGTAACGATTATAGTAGAAACTATAACTTTGCCAAATGTATACGATATTTTTGTTCTATAACTTATAAGCCTAAAAAAGTAAGAAAGAATTAGGGGATTTTATGAATAAATTAGAATTATTACAAACTGAATTAAGAAAATATGAAAATGTAGCAATTGCTTATAGCGGGGGTGTTGATTCAAACTTTTTATTTCATGTCGCAATTGATACATTAGGAAAAGATCATGTATTACCGGTATTATGTCGTGGTGCGATGATGTCTAAAGAAGATATTGAAGGAGCTCTTGAACAGTTACAAGGAGCAAATTATGTTGTTTTAGATGTTAACCCTTTAGATGTTGAAGCTTTCCGTTTTAATCATAAAGATCGTTGTTATCATTGTAAAAAAAGTATTATGTCTAAAGTAAAAGTGGTAGCTAAAGAACATAATTTTGAATATGTATTAGATGGAAAAAATAAAGATGATGAAAAAGTATATCGACCAGGTTTAAAAGCATGTGAAGAATTAGGAATCATTTCACCTTTAGCTAATAACGAATTAACAAAACAAGAAATCAGAAATTATTCAAAACAACTTGGTATTTCAACTTATAATAAACCATCAAATGCTTGTTTAGCATCTCGTTTTGATTATAATACAGAACTTACATTTGAAAAACTTCAAATGGTTGAAAAAGGTGAAAAATATCTTCACGATTTAGGCATGTTCCATGTTCGTTTAAGAGTACATGGAGATATGGCACGTTTGGAAGTTGAACCTCAAGAGTTTACAAAAATTATAGATCATAAAGAATTAATTCAAAAGATTAAAGACTTAGGATTTAGATTTGTTACTCTTGATTTAGAGGGAATAAAACATGGAGGATATGACGTTGAAAACAAACGAAATTCTTAATAAATTTAAAAATAATGAGTTAACTCTTGAACAAGCTCAAAAGCTTTTAGATCAACCACTAGATTATGCAACCATTGATTATGATCGCAAAAAAAGAACAGGTAATCATGAAGTCATCTATGGTGCAGGAAAAACAAAGGAACAAATTATAGGTATTGTTCAAAATATGTTAGATCATGATATTCATTCTATTTTAATTACACGTGTTAATGATGAAAAAAGTCAAGCTATCTTAAAAGAATTTCCGCAAATAATTTATGATGAACTCTCTCATATTTGTTATATTGATGAAGAAAAGAAAGAAATCAATAAAGGAAAAATTGTCGTTGTTTGTGCAGGAACATCTGATTTACCAGTTGCTCGTGAAGCTTATTTAACAGCACAATTTTTAGGAAATGAAGTGGAACTTGTAAGTGATGTAGGTGTAGCAGGCATTCATCGTTTATTTCATCGTTTAGATGTTATTCAAGAAGCGAATGTTCTTGTTGTTTGCGCAGGAATGGAAGGGGCTCTTGCTTCTGTTGTTGGCGGTCTTGTTGATAAACCAGTGATTGCTGTGCCAACTTCGATTGGCTATGGGGCTAATTTTGAAGGGTTATCTGCATTACTTGCCATGCTTAATAGTTGTGCAAGTGGCGTGAGTGTTGTTAATATTGATAATGGTTTTGGAGCAGGGTATATGGCTCATACCATTAATTGTTTAGGAGGTAAAAAGTAGTGAAAGTTTTATATTTTGATTGTAGTAGTGGAATCAGTGGAAATATGACATTAGGGGCTTTGTCAGAATTAATTGATGATCCACATTATTTGGAAAATGAATTAAAGAAATTAAATGTGGATGGTTATCATCTTCATATCTCTAAAGAAAAGAAAAATGGTATTACAGGAACGTATGTAGATGTTCATTTAGAACATGAACATACACATCATCATGAACATGATCATCATCACTATCATCATGAACATCGTAATTTGTTTGATGTTAATAAAATCATTGATGAAAGTGATATTGATGAAAAAGCAAAAGAGCTTGCTAAAAGAATCTTTTTAAGAGTTGCTAAAGCAGAAAGTAAAGTCCATAATGAAACTTTAGAAAATGTTCATTTTCATGAAGTTGGAGCGATTGATTCTATTGTTGATATTATTGGAACAGCAATCTTGCTTTGTAAAATCAATCCTGATGTCATTTATAGTAGTGTTGTCAATGATGGTTATGGCTTTATTGAATGTGCACATGGTATGATTTCTGTACCAGTACCAGCAACCTCAGAAATTTTTGCCGCAAGTAATGTGATCTCTCGTCAAATTGATATTGATACAGAACTTGTAACACCTACTGGAGCTGCGATTATTGCTGAAATTGCTAGTTCATATGGAATGATGCCTGCTATGGATGTTCAAAAAGTAGGTTGGGGAACAGGAACTAAAGACTTAGTCATTCCTAATGTTTTAAAAGTCTCTTTAGGAGAAATCAAAAAAAAAACGAAATTATAGTCATGGAAACGAATATTGATGATTGTAGTGGAGAAATGTTAGGATTTGTTTTAGAGCAACTTCTAGAAAATGGAGCGCTTGATGTTTTTTATACATCGATTTTTATGAAAAAGAATCGCCCAGCATATCGTTTAAGTGTGGTTTGTCTTGAAGAACAACTAGTTGTTTTACAAAAAATCATTTTTAAACAAACAACAACAATCGGTATTCGTTATCGTAAAGAACAAAGAATAGTTTTACCTCGTCATATTAAAGAAATAGAAACACCTCTTGGTAAGTTATTAATAAAAGAAGTAATTATTGATGGTGAAAAAAGATGTTATCCAGAATATGAAAGTGCTAAAAAATTAGCACTAGAAAATCATTGTTCTTTGCAAGAAGTATATCAATTTGTTAAGTAAAGGAGTATTTATGACCACTAAACTAAATAAAATTGCAGATTATTGGAATCAGCGTTCTTCTGGTTATTCTTTAGATAACCAAGAAGAACTTTTAAATGACCAAGAAAAATGGTTGAAGTTAATTCATACATACGTACCTCTAAAAAAAGATTTAAAAGTTTTAGATTTAGGATGTGGACCGGGTTTTCTTTCTATCTTACTTTCAAAACAAGGATGTCAAGTGACAGGGATAGATTATAGTAATCAAATGTTAGAAGAAGCTAAGCATAACGCTAAAGAAAATAATGTTCATACTGACTTTAAAAAAATGGATGTTCAAGAATTGACCTTTGATGATGAATCTTTTGATTTTGTCATTACCAGAAATGTGACATGGAATTTAGAAAAACCTAAACAAGCCTATCAAGAAATTTATCGTGTACTTAAAAATAAAGGACATTTGTTAAATATTGATGGCAATCATTATTATCATTATCAAGATCATGATTATCAAAGAAATGGACATAGTGATCATCAACATATGGAAGGTATTGATGTTTCTATTATTGATACGATTGCTAAAGATTTAATGCTTTCTTATGTGTTAAGACCTCAATTTGATAAGGATTTATTAAATGAAATTGGTTTTGTCCTTGTTGAAAGTCAAATTCTAAAAAGTGAACAAACAAAGAAAGGAAAAGAATTGATCCGTCAGTTCTTAATACACGCTATTAAATAATGAGAAGGTTTTTATCATTACTATCTATTCTTTTCTTTGTAACTTTAATTACCTTTTTTATGATAGATTTGGCTCCTAGTGATAGTGCTGAAATGTATTATTTATCTAAAGGCATTACGCCAAGTGAAGAAGTACTCAATCAAACTCGTCAAGGAATGGGATTGGATCAAAATATCGCTTTACGTTATGTCAATTGGCTAAAAGATGCCCTTCATGGAAATCTAGGTTATTCTTATCATTATGGTCAAGATGTAAATACGCAAATGTTAAGTAAACTTCCTAATACATTAAAACTAGCAGGTTTTTCTTTTGTGATTGTTATTTGTTTTTCTATACCCTTAGGTATTTATAGTGCGACACATCGAAAAAGTTTTTTAAATCAAATTTTAAAAGGAACAACTTTTTTAGGATTGTCACTTCCTAATTTTTGGTTAGCTCTGATCTTGATTTTAGTGTTTTCTGTAAAATTGAATTTATTTCCGGTTATTAGTGGGCAAGATTTTAAAGGTCTTATTTTACCAGCGTGTTGTTTGAGTATTCCTATGATTTGTTCTTATACACGTATGATTCAAAATGCTTTGTTAGAACAACTTAATCAAGATTATGTCGTTGGTTTAAAAGCAAGAGGTATGAGTTCTAAAGAAATATATGTTCATCATGTTTTACCTCATGTTTTAACGACACTTTCTTCTTTGCTTGGTTTGTCTATTGGGCATCTACTTGGAGGAACAGCGATTATTGAAACTATTTTTTCTTATCAAGGATTAGGAAATATGGTGATTGAAGCGATTCGCTATCGAGATTATCCAATTATCCAAGCTTATGCTCTTTATATGGCTTTAATTTATGTATGTGTTAATTTTTTTGTTGATTTTTTACAACAAGTTTTAAACCCACAATTAAGGAGAGTAAGACATGAAAAGGAAATTAAAAATTAAAATTATTTTAGTGGTTTGTTTACTCCTTGTTGCGCTGTTGGGTTCTTTGATTGCTCCTTATGATCCTTTAAAAGTTAATTATAATTTATCATTACAAGGGCCAAGCTTATCACATTTATTCGGGACTGATAAATTAGGAAGAGATATCTTAAGTCGTATTTTATGTGGAGCAAAAACATCTTTTGGTTTAACATTTTTAATGTTATTTTTAATTGTTATTATAGGTGTTAGTATTGGTTTGTTTGCTGGATTATTAGGAGGGAAAGCTGAACATTTTTTAAATAGTTTAATGAATGGAATACTTGCTTTCCCTGATACGATTTTTGCGATTGCTGTTGTAGGTGTTATAGGTGAAGGATTGTTTAATACCGTTTTTGCTTTGGCTTTTGTCTGGTGGCCTAAGTATGCAAGATTAACTTTAGCTCTTGTTAAACAAGAAAAGAATAAAGATTATTTGATTGTGGCTAAGATGTCAGGTGTTCCTTTGATAACACGTATTTTACGTTATCTTTTACCAAATATTTTATCACAAATTTTGATTACTGCCTTTTTAGATATTGGTAATATGATGCTCTCCCTTGCAGGGCTTAGCTTTTTAGGACTTGCTAGTCAACCACCATATCCTGAATGGGGTGCAATGCTTTATGAAAGTAAACAATTTATGCAAGTAGCCCCATGGATGATGGTATTTCCAGGTCTTGTTTTATTTGTTTGTGTTCTTTTATTTAATTTATTATCAGAAGATTTAAGGGATTATTTAGATCCTAAACATTATTAGAAAGGAATTGTTTATGAAAAAAATAAAATTATTATTATGTTTATTGATGTTAACGTCTTTATGTGGATGTTCTTCTAATGATTCATCGAGTAAAACACTTAATGCGGCGATGTTTTGGATTTCTACTTCTTTAGATCCTACAAATAATTATGATGGTTGGGTTTTAAGTCGTATTGGTGTTGGAGAAACACTTTTAAAATTAAATGAAAAATATGAAGTTGAGCCTTCTCTTGCAAAATCCTATGAACAAATCGATGATACAACTTGGAAGTTTACTTTAAATAATTCTGTTACTTTTTCTAATGGAAAAAAAGTAACAGGAAAACATGTACAACAATGCTTAGAAAGAGCTTTTAAGAATAATACGCGTGCGGTTGATTATTTTGATTTAAACCATATAGAAAGCAAAGGACAAGAAGTTTATCTTTATTTAAATAAACCAAGTGGAGCACTTTTAAATAATCTTTGTGAACCTCTTTTTACAATCTATGATGCCAGTCAAAGTGATGAAGATATTGCGAGTCATCCAATTTGTACAGGTCCATTTGTCGTTGATGACTTTGTTTCAGAAAAAACAATAGAAACAAGTAGAAATGAAAACTATTATGATGGTAAAGCCAAATTAGATCATGTCCATTTTACCCAAGTTTCCGATTCTGATGCACGTGTACTAGCTTTACAATCAAAAGAGGTTGATCTTGCTAATACAATTGATTACTCAAGTTTAAAACTTTTTAGAAAAAATAAAGACTATCAAGTTCTTGAAGTATTGGGTCCACGCACAAATGTAGTTTATATGAATAATGAATCAACATTTTTAAACGATAAGATTATTAGACAAGCTTTATCTTATAGTGTAGACCGTGAAAGTATTGTAAAACTTATTGGTGGTAAAGTAGCACAAGGTCTTTATTCTTCAGCTTTGCCTTATGGTCATGTCTTTAATGGATATACTTTTGATTTAGCTAAAGCAAATGCTTTACTTAACGAGGCAGGATACCTTGATAGTAATCATGATGGTATTCGTGAAAAAGACGGGCAAAAGATTGTTTTAAATTACTATGAAAGTGCGGATCATGGGTCTTCTGATGCTAATATTATTGCGCAATCACTTCAAAGTGAAGCTAAAAAAATTGGTATTGAAATAAAATTGAATCAAGTAGAAAATGTCAATGATATCAAAGCTGCAGGAACTTTTGATTTATGTTCTGCTAATGATTCGAGTGCACCTACAGGTGACCCTGAAACATTTGTACAACAACGCTATTTATCAACAGGTTCAAATAATACCGGGCGTTATAAAAATGAAGAAGTAGATCACTTGATACAACAATTTTCCACAGCCTATGATTTGAATCAAAGACAAGATCTTGCTAAAAAAATAAGTGAACAAATTTTAGATGATGCGGGAAATATTTATGTTTCTTATGTTCCATTAAATACTGTCGCTACTTCAAAGGTTAAAGGAGCTATTTGTCATCCTGTTGACTATTATATGATTACAAAGGATTTAGATTTAAAGTGAGTGTTTTAGAATATAAAAATTTAACTTTGGCTTATAAAAATCATGAAACTCTTCATCATATAAATTTAACAATTCCTAAAAATGAAATTACTGTGATTGTTGGACAAAGTGGAAGTGGAAAATCTACATTGCTTAAAGCAACTATTTCTCTTTTGAGTGAGGATGCGCGACTTGTTGAAGGTGATATTTTATTTAAAGGACAAAGTCTACGTAATGAAGATTTAAACAACTATCGTGGTAAGAAAATAGGTGTGATTTTTCAAAATCCATTAACTTATTTTGATGACTTTCATACTGTTGAGTATCATTTTTATGAAACGCTTCATTATCATTTTAATTATACAAAAGAAAAATCAAAAGAAATTGCAATCTCTTATTTAAAACAAATGGGACTGGATGAATCTATTTTACAAAAATATCCCTATGAATTATCTGGAGGAATGGGACAAAGAGTGATGATTGCTCTTGTATTATGTTTGGAACCAGAATTGATTTTAGCGGATGAACCAACAAGTAATTTAGATGTTGTTTGCCAAAAAGAAATCCTCGATTTAATTTTATCGTTAAAGAAACAAACAACATTTGTTTTTGTTACACATAATATACAGGTAGCTAAGTATCTTGGAGATCAACTTGTTGTTATTAAAGATGGTCATATCATTGAACAAGGACTTAAGGATGAACTTTTTAACAATCCAAAGCATGAGTATACGCAAAGACTGGTAATGAAAGGAAAATAAGATGGCTTTATTAGAAGTAAAAAACGTATTTAAAAGTTATGAAAGGGAAATTCTTCATGATTTAAATTTTTGTGTTCAAAAAGGAGAAGTTATTGGTATTATAGGTGAAAGTGGTTGTGGTAAAAGTACGCTTGCTAAACTTCTATGTGGCATTGAAAAACAAAATACAGGAGATATACTTTTTGAAGTTCAAAAAAATAAGATTAGAGAAATCCAAATGATTTTTCAAAATCCTATTGAAAGTTTTTCTCCTAGAATGAAGATTAAACAGTTTCTTTATGAACCTTATCATTACTATGAACATTTAAATAAAAAAGAGGCTTTACCTCTTATTATAAAAATGCTTTATCAAGTAGGTATGGATGAAACTTGTTTAGATAAATATCCTCATGAATTAAGTGGTGGACAACTCCAAAGGATTGCAATTGCAAGAGCCTTAATTGTAAAACCTACATTACTTATATGCGATGAAATAACAAGCAGTCTTGATCAAATTGTTCAAGATGACATTGTTTGTTTATTAAAACAATTTGTTCAAAATAAAGATACTTCGATACTTTTTATTAGTCATGATTTATCTTTAGTTCAACAGTTTTGTAAACGTGTTATTGTTTTAAAAGAGGGGAGAATCATTGAAGATTTACCAATTAAACAATTATTAGAAAGTAAGAATAATGAAGTCCAAAAATTAATAAGTGCATCTTATTTGAATTTATAGATATTTCAAAAAAGAAATATCTTTTTTTATACCTTTACAATTTAAAGAATAAAAGATATTATTATAACATAAGTTATATATAACAGTTGTTATAGAAAGGAAATTCTATGCCTGCAAGAAAGAAAATAGAAAAAGAAAATATTATAGATACTTGTTTAAAGATTATAAGAAAGGAAGGAATTGATGCTTTAAATGCTAGAAAGGTAGCAAAAGCATTAGGGTGTTCAACACAACCTTTGTTTTATTATTATGAAAATATGGATGAAATAAAAAATGAAGTACTTCAAGAAATTTCAAAACTTTTTAATCAAGCGTTATTAAAAAGTAATTATGATAGACCAGCATATAAAGACATTGGTGTTAATTATATTCGATTTGCGAGTAATGAACCAGAATTTTTTAAGATAATGTTTCAAAGTAAGATGAATAAAGAAATGTTTGATTTCATTGATTTGACAGGGTCTTCTTTACAAATATTTGAAACCATTTCAAAACAAACTGGATTATCTTTGGAAAATGCTAAACAATTTCATTTAAGAATGTGGTTATATGTTAATGGGATTGCGAGTTTAGTAGCACATCAAACTGTTGAATTTAATGATGAAGAAATTATAGATTTGTTGAAGGATCAATATGTTTCAATGCTTCTTTATGAAGTAAAAAAAGGAAATGTAAAAGAAGAAATTTTGGTACAACTTGCTAAAAAGAATAAGGAAGGAAAAGAATGATGGAAAAAGTAATAGAGGTTTCACATCTTACAAAAGAGTATAAAAATTTAAAAGCAATTGATGATTTATCCTTTAATGTTTATCAAGGAGAAATTTTAGGATTATTAGGACCTAATGGTTGTGGAAAAAGTACAACTATTAACTCTATTTTATCATTACTTAAATATCAAGAAGGATTTATTAAGGTTTTTGGTAAAGAGATGAAACCTGATTCTTATGATTTAAAAGCAAAGATAGGAGTTATTTTTCAAGAAGTAGCTGTTTTTGATGAATTGAATGTTTATGATAATATCAATTATTTTTGTGGTTTATATATTCGAGATAAAAAACAAAGAAAACAATATGTTGACGATGCAATTAACTTAGTAGGATTAAATGATTTTAAAAAGTTCTTACCTAAACAACTTTCCGGAGGTTTACTTCGAAGATTAAACATTGCCTGTGGGATTGCCCATAAGCCTAAACTGATCTTTTTAGATGAACCAACTGTTGCAGTTGATCCACAAAGTCGTAATCATATTTTAGATGGTATAAAAAAATTAAGAGATCAAGGGGCTACAATTGTTTATACAACACATTATATGGAAGAAGTAGAAATACTTTGTGATCGTATTATTATTTTAGATAAAGGAAAGATCATTGCTCAAGGAACAAGTGATGAATTAAAGAAAGAAGCAAATATTGAGGAAAAGATTGAACGTGTAGGTCCAACTCTTAATGACGTTTTTCTAAAATTAACAGGAAAGGAATTGAGGGATTGATGTTTATTCATAATCTAAAGTATACAGTTAAAATACTTTTTAAAAATAAAGTTCTTATTTTTTGGATGTTTGCTTTTCCTATTATTTTAGGTATTTTCTTTCACATGGCTTTTGAAAATATTGAAAAAGACGAAGCTTTACAAGTTTTTGATATTGCAGTTATTGACAATAAGGAATATCAAAACCAAACAATTTATCAAGAAACCTTTAAAGAGCTTTCTGATAAAAAAAATAAGGATCAGTTATTTCATATTCATTTTGTAAATAAAAAAGAAGCGAATCAGCTTTTAGAAGATAATGAAATAGAAGGATATGTTCTCTTTAATAAACAAGAACCACAAATTGTGATTAAAGAAAATGGTATGGAACAAACAATCTTGCAATTTGTTATGGATGAAATTAAACAAAATAAGAGGATGATAGAAGATTTAACAAAAAAACAAATTGAAGATGAAATACAACAAGGAAACTATAATTTTAATGTTCAACAAATTGTACATGATATTCTTCAAAAGCTCAATAACCAAGAAGTATCTTTAAAAGACACATCAAGTAGTCATTTAAGTTATATGCAAATTGAATATTATACCTTAATTGCCATGGCTTGTATGTATGGTGGGATGTTAGGTTTAACAGCTATTAATAATCAATTGGCGAATATGTCCGCTAAAGGGAAAAGAGTTTCTGTTTCACCAAATAAAAAAGGAATACTTGTCTTATCTTCAGCACTTGGTTCTTATTTAGTAAGCCTTGTTGGTTTAGCAATTCTTTTAATCTTTTTAAAATTTGGTTTAAATGTAGAATTTGGTAGTCAATGGCTTTATATAATCATTCTTTCTTTAGTTGGTGATTTAGCAGGTATTTCGATGGGAATATTTATTGCTTCTGTTTTTAGAGTTTCTGAACAAGCAAAAACAGGAATTAATATTGCAATTTCTATGTTTTTCTCGGTTCTATCTGGGATGATGGGTGTTACTTTAAAATATGTTATTGATAAAAATATACCTATTGTTAATCTTATCAATCCTAATAATTTGATTACCGATGGTTTTTATGCTTTATATTATTACAATACATTTAATCGCTATATCAGAGATATTTGTTGTTTAGGAGTATTTATTATTGTATGTTTATTTATTTCTTTTATGGCTTTAAGGAGGGAACAATATGATTATATTTAGTACCGTTTTTAAAATCTTAAATAAATTAAAAGGAAACTTAATTCTTTATACAGTGATCTTACTTGCAATTACATTATTTAATACAACTTCTGGTAATATGAATCATTATGAGGCAACAAAACCAGATATTTTGATTGTAAATAAGGATCAAAACAATGAAATAACCAAAGGATTTGTTTCGTATTTAAAAGAACAAGCGATATTAAAAGATATTGACATCAATGATCAAGAAAAAGTAGACGATGCATTGTTTTATCGTGATATAAGTTATGTTGTGTATATTCCTGAAAACTTTGGTGATGATCTTGTAAATGATAAAAATCCAACGATTGAATATAAATCAAATGGTAATGAAAATGCATCTTTTACCCAAATGTTAATTGAAAAATATATAAAGACAGTAAATCTTTATAAAGAACATTATCAAGGTAAAGCTTTAAATCAAAAAGTCAAACAAGTGATTAACCAAAAAACAAAAGTAAAACTCAACACATCCTTAGATAGTTCTAAATTGAATCAAGTAAATGTTTATTTTAATTTCTTAAACTATGCCTTACTTGCTGGGGGAGTTTATTGTATGACAATGATTCTTGCAAGTTTAAATCAAGAGGGTGTACGTAAAAGAACAATTATGAGCAGTTTTTCATATCGTAAATATAATTGGATTGTTTTTGCTTCTTTAGGTCTTGCTTCTTTTATTGTATGGTTAGCCTATATGATTATTAGTTTTATCTTATTTAAAGAAATTATGTTAAGTGGGAATGGGATTGCTTATATTTTAAATTCATTTGTTTTTTCAATATGTAGTTTGGCCGTAGGATTCTTAATTGGAACTATTACCCATAATAAGCAAGCTATTGGAGGTATTGTCAATGTTGTTGCTTTAGGAACATCGTTTCTTTGTGGATGCTTTGTGCCAATGTCATTTATGCCAAGTTATGTTTTAAAGATTGCTCATATTTTACCAACGTATTATTTTGTACAAAATAATGAACTTATTAAAACATTAGAATATTTTAAATTAGAAACATTACAACCAATAATTATTAATGGTATTATTGTTTTAGGATTTACCTTAAGCTTTGTTTTGATTACCTTAATGATTAGTAAAAGAAAACAAAAGATTGGGTGAGTGTATGAAAGAATTTCTATTCATTGTTGTCATTGTTATTTTGATGAATACAAAGAAACAAATATCAAAAGATCGTTATTTAAGTTTAGGAATGTTAATGGCCTATTTTAAAAAGGACGAGTCATCAAGATGGGTAAGAATGAATTATTAATGAATATTTATAAAATTCACACAACATATTTAGGTATATCAAGAATTAAAAGAAATTTAGGAATTGAAGAAGATGTTGTAGAATTTTGTAAGAATAAAGTTTTAGATAAAAAGAGTTTGATATATCGTAAAGGGAAAAACTGGTATATTGAAAATGGTGCTATAAAAATAACAATTAATGCAACAAGCTATACCATTATTACGGCACATATAATAAAATAGATTTTCACAAGTTGTGCACATTATGCACATTTTATTCACATTGAAATTAAAATATAAAGTTAGGTTATCATCATTTTGATATAGGACAATCATATGGTAATGAAAAAGGTATAGGCAAAGATATCCGTAAACATGTCAAGTAACCAAAGAAAGTATTGTCCAAACCATTGAAACAACGGGACTAGGTTATTTAGATAGGATGATTATTCATAGAGCTTAACCTTAGGAGAAAGTCAATCAAAGCGATGATCGTTATCTAGAAGGAAATAAAATTGCTTGTAAAGCTTTAGAAGATGTTTATAAGGAAGGAAAGTTAAAAGTAATTTGTGAAATTTTATATGAAGAATTTCGTGCAGAACACATGGATTTTATTGATGGTCCAGCTACTAATACTTCTATTTTAGATGAAGATTTAAAAGCGATATTATTTGGGTTTGCTATAGAGCATAACGATTAAAAGATATTGACAATTTGTTAGTATCTTTTTTCTTGACAATCTTTTTTATAATTATATAATTACCAATGATAATTACCATCAGTAATTAATAGGAGAAATTAATGAAAAGCGAAAAAGTAAAAGAAATGTTAGATAGCTGTTACATGGCTAAAAGGATTTTAGATATGTTGCCTAAACTTCCTGAAGGAGTTTTACCATCCTATGTACGTTATTTAGAAACGATTATCGAACTTGAAGAAAAAAATCAAAAAGTGAAGGTTTCAGATGTGAGTGAAGTTTTAAATCTTCCTCGTCCGGGAGTTACACGTACAATTCATGCAATGGAAGAAAAAGGATATTTAAAAAAAGAAACAGCTAAACATGATGGACGTGTCACTTATGTGACCGTTACAAAAGAAGGAAAAATGATTTTTGAAAAATACAATAAAGATTATTTTCAAAAATTAGCCTTGTGTTTGAATCATGTTTCTAATGATGAAGCAGATTGTATGATTCAAACTATTAAAAAGTTTTATGAAGTTATGTGTGAAGGGAGAGAAAAATAATGGATCACTCTAAGTCGGATTTTACGCAGGGAAGTATTTTAAAAAAATTATCATTATTTATGATTCCCGTTTTAGGAGCGCTTATTTTACAAGCGGCTTATGGAGCGGTTGATTTACTTGTTGTTGGAAGGTTTGGAACAACAGCAGGACTTTCAGCAGTTTCTACAGGAAGTCAAGTTTTAAACTTGATAACATTTGTGGTAACACAATTTGCGATGGGAATTACAGTTTTAATTGCAAGATATATTGGTGAAAAGAAAATGAATTCGATTGGTGCTTTAATAGGAGGAGCAACGGTAGTTTTTGCAATTATTTCTGCAATTATATTTGTAGTTATGATTACGTTAGCATCACCAATTTCAACTTTAATGCAATCACCTAAAGAAGCACTTGGTTTAACTGCTACTTATGTAAGAATTTGTGGGGCAGGTATTTTCTTTATTGTTGCTTATAATCTATTATCAGCAATCTTTAGAGGTTTAGGCGATAGTAAATCACCTCTTTTATTTGTGGCAGTTGCCTGTGTTATTAATATTATTGGTGATTTAGTTCTTGTTGCAGGATTACACTTAGATGCAGCAGGAGCCGCCATGGCCACTGTCTTTGCCCAAGCAATCAGTGTTGTGTTTGCTTTAATGTTATTATTTAAAAGAAAATTACCATTTAAAATTACAAAGCATGATTTTAAAATCAATCCACATTGTGTTCAAGCTTTAAAAATTGGATTACCATTAGCGCTTCAAGAATGTTTAACACAAATTTCATTTTTAGCTTTATGTGCTTTTATTAACCGTTTAGGATTAGAAGCATCATCCGGTTATGGTGTTGCTTGTAAAATCGTTAACTTTGCCATGTTAGTACCAAGTTCATTAATGCAATCAATGGCTTCTTTTGTTGCCCAAAATGTGGGTGCTGGTGATGAAAAAAGAGCAAAACATGCAATGTTTACAGGAATGGGTATTGGCTTAATAATTGGTGTTGTTGTCTTTATCTCAGTTTTATTTAAAGGAGATTTACTTACAAGTATTTTTACAACAGAAAAAGCCGTTATTTTACAAGGGTATGCTTATTTAAAAGGATTTGCTTTAGAAACAATTGTAACAGCAATATTATTTAGTATGGTTGGTTATTTTAACGGTCATTATCAAACAGTATGGGTCATGGTACAAGGACTTATTCAAACACTTCTTGTACGTTTACCACTTTCTTACTATATGTCAATTCAACCTCATGCAAATTTAACAAATATTGGTTTAGCTGCACCAATTGCGACAATTGTTGGTATTATACTAAATGTATGTTTCTATATTTATTTAAGTAAAAAAATGAAAAAAGAAAATGCTTAGGAAGTGTGAAAAACACTTCTTTTTTAATAAGAAGAATTTTTTGTGTTGGAGCTACTGTTGCCATTGCTGTTGCAATTGAAGAAGCTGTAAATATTGATGATTATTTTATTGCTCTATCTTTACAATTACACTGAAAATTAATGGATTTTCAGTGTAATTGTAAAACACCTTTTATAAGTATATTAGATGAAATAATGCTGAATACGTTTTAATCAGCATTATTTTTATTTATAAAATTTTCCATTAAAAAATCTTTAAATTGTTTTTTATGTACATCATTATCCGCAATTTGAATACGTCCACCAAAACCGATGATCCATGAATAAAATGTACTATTTATAATGTGTCTTACTTGGACTATCTATTTTCTTTTTATTATGATAAAAAACGTTGATATATCAATACTTTCAGCTGATTACATATTAGTTGATTTTGCTTTTTGGCATACTTTTGACATCTTTTGTTTTGAAAACATCGTTTACAGTATCTAATTTCTTGTTTTCTTTTAGATGAGTATAGATATCTAAAGTAGTCTTAATATTACTATGTCTTAATAATTCCTGGGTAGTTTTTATATCTACATTATTTTCATATAAAGTGGAAGCAAATGTATGTCTTAGGTCATGACAAGTAAACCCATATTTATTTTTTAAAATCCTATTAAAATAGCTAACATAATAGAATTGATTATTTTTTTGACAAATATATTCATTATGATGCGTTTTCAAATATTCCAATAATATTTCTTTTAATTGGTTATTCAAAGGTATAGTGTCTTTTGATTTTTTTGTTTTCAATTTTGAAACAACTTTATATTCCTTTATATTCCTTCCTGAATAGATCAATTGATTATGAATGTTTATTTCATTATTTTCAAAATCAATATCACTTTCTTTCAATGCTAGAATTTCAGCGATTCTCATGCCTGTATAATATCCAATAGCAATGGTAATTGCATAGCTATCATCCAACTCATTATATGCTTGAATAAAAGTTTCAAAAGGAACTATCTTTTTTTCTTTTTCTTCTTTTTCAGCCCATTTAAATGTTACAAGGTTCATGGGTGAACTGTCTATATATTCCATTTTAATTGCAAATGAAGTTACATTTTTAACGATGTATCTGACAGTTTTAACTGTTGAAAATGTCATTTCTTCTAAGCTGTTGAAAATACTTTGTAAAAAAGCATAATTGCTGAACAAGTTTATCTTAGAATTTCCAAACGAGTTTTTTATATACTTGTCAAATGTAACTTTCTTTCTTCTAATTGTGTTTAATGATAAGTTTTTTCCTTCAGATTCCATAAATTCTTCAAACACATCATTAAATGTTTTATTTGTTCCTTGATTCAAAGTGCCTTTTTCTTTTAATCTAGCCTTCATTTCAGTCTCATGTATCTGTGCCTCTTTTTTTGTTAAAAACCCACTTTTAGAATAATACTTTCTTTTGTCAAACATGTCTCTGTAATAAAAATAAACTTGATAAGTATATCCGTTTTTTGCTTTTTTTGCAGGTCTTTTTCTAATCATATATCACGACTCCTCTCATATTTTGTATAATAAAACGCCCATAACGGAAAAAACAGGCGTAATATCTAATTTAAACTTCTAAACTTGTCTATCTTGAAAGCTTCTATCATTTGCATGATGTCAGCCATATCTTCAGGAGATATCTCATAATCAACAGCAAATATTGAATTTTCATAGACATCTATATAAGAATCCAGCATATCAGGATGATTATCATAAATGTAATCTAGGTTTTTATCGTGGTTGGTATTTTTCATATTATTGTTTCTTTAGTTCAACTACTTTGCTGACACCTTGCATAGAAGCGGTAAATGAAAGAATATCATTTTTATATGTAAATTCTTTTGTATCATCATTTGAAGCTAATAGTGCATTTTTAGTTTTTTCATGGTCATTATTAGATACCCATGAATATTCACTATTGGCAGTAGTAGGAGCATCATATGAACCAACCCAATAAGTTGCTTTTGTTTTTCCTTCATCCGTCACCCAATCGATAGAAATAACGTTATCAGAAATTGTAGCTTCCATCCATGTGCCCTCATTTTCATCTGATTTCCAAGTCCCTGTTAAATTTAAAGGTTCTTTCTTTTCTTCTTTTTTTGTTGTAGTTGTTTCTTTTGAAGATGAATTGTCTTTTGAACTGCTATTTCCACATGCAGTTAGAGATAGAACTAAAGTTCCAATTAATACTAGACTTAATAATTTTTTCATTTGTTTTTCCTCTTTTCTTAATATTTTTATAATTTGAATTGATACCATATATTAGCTATACTTATATCAAAGAAAGGTGGTATAAGTATGAGTGAGATGAATATATATTTTTTAGTGTTTATTATTTCTATAGTCATTAATTTAATTTGTGGTTTTCACTATTCCATAAAACTTCTTAAAGAAAAATTGAAAGGAGCTAACGAACATGATCAAAATTATTTTAATTAGCTCTATAATATCAATATTGACGACTATATTTTTTATAAAGTTTTTTAGTTTGGTTATTAAATATGGATTAGATGAAATCAGCAACAAACACTAACAAAATTTGAACCAAGCTGAGTAAGTTCAACTCGATACTTATCCATTCTTAAATAGCCATTTTCTCTTCGCATAGTTTCTTCAAATAATTTATATTTAGTTCTTTGTTTAAAAGATTCGTAGGCTTCATCAAAACAAACAATATCTTTTCTTATTGTAATCAGCTTAAGTTTTTCTAAATTCTCAACAGCAGCTATAACATCGAAATCAGAGTAATTTTCACTTTCTGGTAATGCAAACATATCAGGTATGAAAGGTGTTAATGTCCTATTCTTTTCGTGAACACCAAAAAATTTTGCATAAGGTAATGAGTCTGCACTTTTAATCATCACAAGTATTTCAGCATCTAATGAATTTAATTGCTGAATTATTGAAACAAAAGAAGGATGGATTTTATGTTCTTTGTTTTTGTCAAAAGATGATGCTAAAAGTTTTCCAAACATCTCTTTGTAGTTTGGCTCTTCAAAATATGTAAATAAACTATCGATGACAGGAGCAACAATATTTACGGATAATTGCTTCTTATCTTTATCATCAATTTTATTGAAATTTTTAAGAAAGATATTCATTGTGTTCTTTACATTATCTTCTTGTATTTTCTTTGTTTCTTCTCCCCAATATGGTGAATTTGATAATTTAACTTTTAAATAATTTGCTAAACCTTTACCAAGAAATTCAGCAGAAGGACCTAATAACTTATTTAAAACACCTTCACCTGTCTTACCTGCTGTTTTTATTACTTGTTCTTCTACTGCTGACATTTTATACATCTCCTTACTTCTTAATTTTCTTTACTATTTTACTTAATATACATACTTCTTTTTGATTTTTATCTTCTAGTAGATTTAGTATTCTTTGATTTTCTTGCTTTAATTTTTCAATTTCGCCATGCAAATCTTCATTTGATGGATTTAATAAGTCAATTTTTTCAGAAATAGCTTTAAAATTTTTATTGATATCTTCTTTTAATTGAGCAGCTTCTTCGTTGTTTTTTCTTGTTTGATGTATAGATCCAGCCATGCTAAATAAGGAAACACCGAATACTAAAATTGCAAAACCATCACTAACATCTACTTCTTCCTTCACTAAACCACATATAAATTCTATAAGGTTACTAATCATAAGTATTAAACCAAAAATGGAAAATAATAGACCGAGTGAAAAAAACATACTGTCTAAATTATTATTGATGTACTCTTTTACTGAGAGTGAGTTGTTTTTTTTATAGTCAATAATAAAATATCCAATAAAAATAAATATAAGTATAATTACAATAATACTAATGATTGTATTCATTATCTTAACCTCCTAAAATTTTCTCATTCAGTGAATACCACACTTTAAGCGGTATTCCTTTTTCTTTTACAATAAATTCAATATTTTCTAGTTCTTTTATATTATGTAGTTCTTTATACATCAGTAATCTAATAGCAAATTCATTTGCTTCTCTTTCTAAACGAGTTTTATAGACTCGCCTTAGAAAATTAAAACTGATGTTTTCATCATGATGCAGGACGTAGTGTCCTAACTCGTGTGCTATAAGAAAATTTTCATACGCACAATCTAAATCACTTCTTACAAATATGTAGCCTTTAGAATCAACAATCATCAGTCTTGAATCTAAAGTTTTTGCTTTGAAATCTTGGTATTCAATTGAAATATCAAGATGATCTACAAGCTCTTTAATGTTTGAAGTATTATATTTTTTAATTAAATCTTTGACTTTATATTCTATATTCATTCATAAGCACACTCCTTAGATATTATTTGTGCTTTCTAGATATAATTTTCAACATATCAGCAATATCATCTGCCATCTCCATTATTTCATCATCAGACATATTATCTAAATCGTATCCACCAAAATCAGCTACCATGTCTTGTTTTAAAATGAAGCTTAATGCTTCTTGTGGGGTAGAAAAATTCATTTGTGATTCATTGAACTCTTGTTTAGAATCACTTCTACCTAATAGATAATCAATTGTTACATTAAAAGTGTCTGCAATATTTTCCAAAGTTTCATAGTCTGGTTGTCTATCTCCACGTTCCCATTTACTAATAGCGCCATTAGAAACATCTAGCATTTTAGATAATTCACATTGCGATAAATTGTTTTTTTCACGCAGTTTTCGTAGGTTGTGAGAAAAAAATGATTTATTGGTAACTTCCTCTAAATCTTTAGCTTTATTAGCACTACAACAAAGAAAGTCTAAAGATACATGAAAGTAATCAGCAATATTAATCAATCTGTCTAAATCAGGAATACGCTTATTGTTCTCAAATTGAGAAATTGTTGCTTTGGATTCGTTGAGGTGATAACGTAAATTTAATTCGTTTGCTAGTTGTTCTTGTGTCAAATGATTTGCTTGTCTTAATGATTTTAATTTAGAATAAAATATATTATCCATCACTTTTTATGCCTTTTAGAAACAATTTTTAGCATATTGGCTACATCTTCAGCCATTTCGTTAATCTCATCGTCAGACATAGATTCTAAGTCGTACCCACCAAAATCAGCAATCATTTCTTGTTTTAAAATGAACGATAGTGCTTCTTGAGGTGTTGCAAACGATTGATGTTCGGTATCAATATTTTCTCCTTTTACATATCCAGACACTTCCAATAAATATTCTAACGAAACATGAAGAGCTTTACTTATTTCTTTTAAAGTTTCTATGGTAGGTGAAACAGGCTTTCCATTTCTTGGATCTTTTCCATTTTCGAGTTTATTAAGATATGTATGGCTTATTCCTAATAATTCAGAGAATTCTCTTAGGCTCATATTTCTTTTTGTTCTTTCGCTATGTAAATACTTTCCTAGTGTGTTTTCCATAAATAACATCTCCTTAATATAAGTGTAAACCACAGTTAACATTAATACAAACAAAAAAGTACTATTAAAATGTATTTCATAGTTGACAATATATGTAAACCACGCTATACTTTAATTGTAAAACATGAGTTACAGGAGGTGGAATATGAGAAATAGAATTAAAGAGACTCGTGTTGCAAAGAAAATGACACAAGGGGAACTTGCAAGTAAATCTGGCTTAACAAGACCATATATTTCAAAATTAGAAAATAATGAGGAGTCGGTTATAAAAAATACAACAATGACCTCAATAGCAAACGCTCTTGGGAAATCTGTAAGTTATATTTTTTTTAACGATAAGTAAACCATGATTTACAACGCTTATTTCTATCAAGCACAAACATATTTTAACTGATATTTAATAAAGTTTCCTAAAAAGACACTTTATTAAATACAAGAATTTGGAGTTTAAGAAAGGAGAAAAGAAAAATGGAAAATGTTGAACAAAGATATCCAATTACCATGGCTGTTTTAAGAAATGCTATAGACAGAATAGCGAGCTGGAAAAACGTAACCCCACAAGCAAAAACAAGAAAGCAATCGGAAATTGCGGTTGTTATTGTTGCTTTATCAAACACGTTATAGAAAGGATAAATCTAAATGGACAAATTAAGGGAATTCAGGGAGAGCTTGCATATGTCTCAAAAGAACATGGCTAAGAGAATAGGCGTTTCTCCATCGTACTACTACAAAGTGGAAAGTGGTTATCAAAATCCCAGTTATGAATTTCTAGCAAAATTTAAGAGAAGTTTTCCAAATGCGAGTGTTGATCAAATATTTTTCAGTAAATAAAAAAGCCATTAGTAGTGTTGGTACTAACGGCTGCACGATTTGTTTACTTCTTTGATATCCAACACTTATCAAGTCTCAAACTTAAAGCAGTATGCATCTGCTTTGTTACCCTACAATGAGACAAATAGAATTTACCTTAAAGCTACAGTTTATAAAATAGCCGTTTTTCTTGAAAACGTACTAGTCGTTTATATAAATAAATTGGCTGTCACTAGTACAAACAAGCATCACCTGCTAGCACATGAATGTGTAAATTTTATTTTAGAAGAATAGGGGAGTTTAAAGCCGCTTTTAACATGCGACCACCTCCTAACTAGATATTAACTTTCGATATCGTAGTGTAACAATATTTTATCACAATTTGGAAATTTTTGAAAGGAGGAAACACACATGGAAGTCAGACCAACAAAGATGCTCACCGAAAAAGAACTACGTGAAGATTTAGGAATTTCAAGAGACCAGTTGCTTAACTTTATTGACCTTGAAATATTTCGTCCTATCAGATTAGGGCGTGGTAGAAAATTCAGTCAACAAGAAATCTTGGAATTTCAAAGAAAGTATGCAGGTCTTGACGTAAGCAATTATCACAAGGCAAAAAAAGCTAAAGAATATGTAGATAATTTAGCTTAAAAAAAATTAAATAGATTACTGGTCATCAAGGAGCCAATCTCAAAGGCCTCCGATAACAAAATAGCATTGATGATTTACTAACTACAGACATAAAAAAAGAACTAATACCATACAAGTTTTTATTTAAGAGGTTGGTTCCTTGATGGCTAGTAATGGAAAGGAAAAGAAAATTTATGAGTAAAAATTCATTAATTATCATCTGCTGTATTTTGTTTGTTGTCATTGCTGTTTTAATCCACATGTTAAAGGAATTCAAATGGTATCAAAAATCCTACTATGAATTGGCAAATAAGATTGCCAAAGATAGAAGAGATAGAAAAATGCTGGTTCGTGCGGATAGAGAAATGATCAAGAGTGAAATAGATAAAAAATTTCTAGCAATTCTTAGAATTTCTCAAAGAGAAGATTATCCAAGAAATCGTTTTGAATTGGGCTATGAATCAGGAAGATTTGAAGTAGAAGTTAAAAACTTATTTCTATCAGGTGGCCTTACAACACATGAGGAAAAGTTTCTTAAAAAATGTGAGTACATTGCAATGTTTGAAGTGAACGAAAAGGAGGTGTGATTTATGAAACTATCAGCAAGAGGTTTGGCCACGATTATTGTTATCGGTTGTTTTATCGCTAACTGTTTAGCAATCTTGGTCAGGAGTATATAAAAAAGGTGCCTATATCTAGGCACACAACATAGCAAATAAATTCTAAGTCATTAAAGGAGAAAATGCAATATGAAAGTCAAAAAAAGAACATATTTTCTTATTTCAATATTAGTGATGTTTTGTATCATTGCTCCAATCTGTTACTACCAAAACAAATTGGATGCTTATAAAACAAAAGTTCAACAACAAAAGGGAAAGATTTCTCTTTTGGAAGATTATTACAGTAATGCTTTAGCCGATAAGAACCGCTTTGAAGATTTATATGATAGTGTTCAAGAGGATAACAAGTATCTTATAGCTCAATTAGAAGAACTTCAAAAATGAAGAACTCTTGGTCAGTTTACTATTACTTACTACTGGCCCAGGAGAAGATCAATACGGTCGTTTAACTTCTACAGGTGCTATTGCTGAAGAAGGAAGAACTATTGCGGTAGATCCTTCAATCATTCCATATGGTTCTATAGTCTTGATTAATGGCAATGAATATGTAGCTCAAGACTGCGGAGGAGCTATCAAAGGAAAAAAGATAGATATCTTTGTTGACAATCCGAAAATGCAAAAGTACACAGTAGAAATCTATATAAAAAGAGAGGAATAGAATATGACAAAAAAAGATTTAGAAGACATTATCCAAACAGCTAAAGCTGCAGGTGCAAATGTCAAAGTTGTTCAAGTTGGTTCAGCAGAAAATGAACCTGTAGAAAGACCAAAAATTCCATTATTTAAATTAGAAGTTGGAATCAAAAAAGAAGGTGATGAACTTAAAGTTATGCCAACTGATGATTGGTGTTTCTTAGGAAGTATTTTTCTAGAAATGGCACCAATTGATATTGACATTGAAAAGGTCAAAGAAATGTTTACACCAGCAAAAAATGCTTTCAATCATTGCTGTAATGAACTGAATAACTACATCCAAGAACAATATAAAGGGGCGTTAGAAGATGAAAAAGAAAGAATTAGAAGAAAGAGTTGCTGATTTAGAGAGTTCAATCATTTGCATGGAATGTAAGGATCATCTAGACAGTGATGATTATCTTCAACTTGGTTATCTCAATCAGGAATTAGCACAATGCAAAAAGGATCTAGAAAATGGAAGCTACGAACTATGAGGAGTTTTTTCCTAATTGTAATGTCGATTGTGTAGAAGATGAAAAACATTGGCATCAATTAAGAGGTAAAGGAATCGGTGGTTCTGATGCAGGAATTGTAATGAACGTAAACAATTACAAAACACCTTATGAATTGTGGGAGGAAAAGACAGGTGCTAAAAAACCTGTATTTCAAACGAGTGAAGCAATCGAAAAAGGGAATGCATTGGAACCCATCCTCATTGAATTGTTTGGTGTTCTTTATAAAAACAAGTTTGAATTGATTGATACGAAAGATATCAGTTTATCAAACAAGAAATATCCATTTTTAAGAGCAAATCTTGATGGGGCAATGATTGAAATTGCAACCAAAGAAAAATGGGGATTGGAGATAAAATCAACAACCATTCAAAACGGAACAATGCTCAAAGAGTGGGCTAATGATCATATTCCAATTACTTACTATTTCCAAGTATTGCATTACATGATAACCACTGGATTAAGGCATTTTGTCTTATATGCAATTCTTGATATTCCGTGGGCAAATAATGGTGCAGGGAAGCAAGAAACAAGAGTTGTTTATCTACATTATGATGATTTGGTACTAGATGCTAAATATCTATTCAAAACGGAATTGTGGTATTGGAATTTAATAAAAACTAAAACTCCACCTCCATTTTTAGAAAACAGGAATAAGGAATTAAAAGAAGTCAGTTAGAAAGGAGAACCTATATGAACGAAATTCAAATTAAATATGAAAACAATCAAATGCTAGTAAGTAGCTTAGAGATTGCTAAAAATTTTGGTAAAGAACACAAAAATGTGTTGCAAACAATTGGAAATCTCGTAGCTGAAAATTCAGCCACGAAATCAATGATATATGAAACTTCTTATGAAAATAGAGGTAGACAATATCCTATGTATTTAATGAATAGAGATGGTTTCAGCTTATTGGTTATGGGATTCACAGGAAAGGAAGCTCTTGATTGGAAAGTTAAATATATTGAGGCATTCAATGAAATGGAGAAAAAATTAAATGATCCTGAATTTTTAGTTCAACGTTCAATGGATTATTTAAAAAGTCGATGTGATGCATTGTTACTAGAAAATAAAGAATTGAAACCTAAAGCTCTATTTGCTGATGCAGTAAGTGCCAGCAATGAATCAATCTTGATTGGTCAGTTGGCAAAGCTTATCAGACAAAATGGCTATGAGATTGGTCAAAATCGTTTGTTTGAGTGGATGAGAGAAAACGAATATCTAATTAAAAAGGGTGAACGTTACAATCAGCCTACTCAAAAATCAATGGATCTTGGATTGTTTGAAGTCAAAGAAAGAACAATTACTAATCCAGATGGAAGTACAAGGATTACATTGACTACTAAAGTAACAGGTAAAGGTCAAGTGTATTTCATAAATAAGTTTTTATCGTAGAAGGGAGAAAAAAGAAAATGAATGAGTTTCAATCAGGGCTACTTAATGAGCTAGTAGCTGTAAAAATCACAACCAAAGAAGAATTTGATAAAGTTATCAACTTCCTATCAATCAACAACTGCTTTCTTGTGAATGGAGAACCAGTTGTCAAACTAACATATCCAGGAGATAAAGCATTTGTCATTTTAAAACAAGATAATGCAATCTTCTGGCAACCGGCTAACCAAGAACTTGATGAACGTTATAAAGTTGTCAACGTCATCGAATTCTTTAGACCAACTGAAGAAGAAAAGGTAGTTGAAGCAAAAGCTGAAGTTATTGAAGAACACGTTGACATTGATGAAAAACACCTTTCATTAGAAGTTCAAAAAAGACCAGCAAATGAAGCGATTGTCTCAAATATTGATGAAATGGTCAAATTGATTCCAGCAATTGAAGCTAAAAAAGGTGTGGTTGTAGATGAAAAGAACTACAAAGATTTTGTTAAAGCTAAAACTGGAATGGTTCCATTATATCGTTCGTATGCTAAAAAATTAGAAACTGAAAGAAAAACAGTCAAAAAAGCATACATTGAGCCTTATCAAGAATTTGAAGCAAAGGTAAATAAAGTTGTTAAAGCTTTAAATGATACTGCAAGTGTTGTGGCTGAAAATGTGGATGTATTTGTTCAAAAGCAAAAGGAAGCTCTTAGAAAAGAACGTCAAGCAGCTATTGATCAACTAAAAGAAGTATTGATTTCTAGAAAGATGATTTCAAAGGAATATGCTGATCAGTTCGTTTTTGATGAAAAATGGCTTAACGCTTCAACATCTAAAAAGAAATTTGAAGAACAAGTTGAAGCACAATTCAATGCTTTAATGGAAAAAGAAAAGAATGACAAATTGAATTTAGAAATGGTCGAAAAAACAATCATCAATGCATGTCTTATTGCAAATGTTGATGAAAAGCTTATTTCAAGAGAAAAATATCAAGCTCTTTTAAATACTGAAGGTCTTCCTAAAGTAACTGAAATGATTACTGATGAAGTAGACAATATCAAAAAACAATCACAAGCGGTTGCTCAACAAAAAGAAGCAGAACTTCAACATCAAAAGGAAGAATTTGAAAAACAAAAGGTTGAATTTGAAAAGAGACAAAAAGAAATCTATGAACAAAAACATAGAGAACTTGAAGCTCAACACCAAAAAGAAATGGAACAAGTTAAAGAACAAGCTTCAGCTGGTGCTACACAACCTAAATACATACCAATCAAGCGTGGTGATGAAACGATTGCTAACGTAAATGATAAGTATATCGTTACTGAAATCAAGCAAACGCCTGAAAAGTTCCAAGGCAGAACATGGAAGAAAACATTTGAGTTTGAAGGTGATTTAGCAGCACTTCAAATGCTCAATCGTTACATGGATGTAATTAAGAACATCAATCCAACATTCAGCTTTGGAGAAGTGAAGCTAACTGAAAAAGAATTAAGTGATCCTCAAACAGGAGTGGTCAACAAATATAACGTTAAAGAAATCAATTAAAGAAAGTTATGAGGTGAAATTATGAATAAGGTTTATTTAGATAAGAATGGAAAATTATTCGTTAATGGTCATGAAATTAAGGGAGTTATGTCCGTTTCATCAGAAACAGATTATCTAGGTACACAAATAGTTTTAAAGTTTGAAGGTGATTACAAATGCGATTTTATTTCATCAAGAAAAGGACATTCATTATCTGAACGTCCTAAGGAATAAACTTAGCGATAAAATCTGTAAGTTCTATCAAACCATTTTTAAATCTTTTTTCCATATAAATAATAGCATTATTTGTGAGAAGGAAGTCGCCACTTACCCACTCCTTAACAAAGCCAATGGATTTTAATTCATCTAGAATGTCGCCAACATCTTCGATATTAAAATCTAAAATATATGGTTCTCGTTGCTCAAAGTTATTTTTAAATTGTTTTGATCTGTCTAACGAATAACCTTGAACACGCCTTTCTAGAAATGTTTTATATGTAGAACATAAGAATTTATCAGCTAATTTTGTTAGCACTACTGACACTGTTTCACCTCACTTTCGAGGTAAATTATAACACTAAACAAAAGGAGAAAATAAATTATGGCATTACAAAGTATGGTACAACAAGCAAGTCAAGCAAGAGAAAACAAAATTACAACAATTAAAACAGATACAGGAGAAATTAAATTAAGCTCAAATATCGTAAAAAGCTATTTGGTTGCTGGTGGAGGTAATGTAAGTGATCAAGAAGTTAAATTGTTCATTGCATTATGTTCAGCTCAAAAATTAAATCCATTTATTAAAGAAGCACACTTAATCAAATATGGTAGTTCACCAGCAACAATGGTTGTTTCTAAAGATGTATATCAAAAAAGAGCAGATAAACATCCCGAATATCAAGGAAAGAAAGCAGGAATCATTGTTTTAACTGCTGAAGGTAAGATTGATTATCGTGTTGGTACATTCTATATTCCATCAAGAGAAGAACTTGTGGGCGGATGGTGTGAAGTCTATAGAAAAGACAGAGAACCTGAACGTGTAGAAGTATCACTTGATGAATATGTTGGTAAAAAGAAAGATGGAACAGTTAACGCTCAATGGAGTGGTAAACCAGCAACAATGATTAGAAAAGTTGCAGTTGCTCAATGTTTAAGAGAAGCGTTTACTTCTGAATTCCAAGGAATGTATGTTCCTGAAGAAATGGGTGTCGAAGATACGACAAGCAACTTTGTTGTAGAAGAAACTCCTCAAGTGCATCAAGCAATTGAAGCAACTACTGCACCAACAATGCAAGATATCATCAATGAAGAAAAACAAGCCGAAAAAGTACCAGTTGATGACTTTGACCCAATGTCAATGTAGGAGGTACCAAGATGCAAGAAGATTACATTATACTTCCTCAATCATTTACAAGTACAAAAGCCTATAGAGATACATACTCTCTATGGACTTTCACTTATCTATTATTCAATTGTGATTATAGTGGGCATCTAGAATTGGATATTAGAAATCTAGACTTGCCAATCAGTGAAAATAAATTCAAAGCATCATTGAAGAAATTATATGATGAAGGACTGATTTATGGTGATACACAAGGAAATCATAGAGAAATCTATATAAGTGATTATCAAGAAAAGTATGTAGAATAAGAGGTTTAATCAATGGCTGAAAAAGAGGTAAAGAAAGGGTACACAGGATTTTCAAACGAGTTGGTGAATGATCCTATTATTAAAAATTCAAAAGCATGGACTCTGTTTTCCTATTGCCTCTTTAAGGCTTATTTTGATGATAAGTATGGAGAGGCAGGAACCTTTACAACCACACAAATAGAAATGAGAAAGAATTTGAATTGGGACAATAAAACCTTAAAAAAAATTATGGAATTCCTAAAAAATAAAGGTTATATAGATTATAAAACAACTCCTCAAAATACGTTTATAAAGGTGCTGAATTATAAGAAGTGGCGAGGGTATTAGTATAGGAGAAATTCCCATACTGTATAGGAAAAATTCCCATACTGTATAGGAGAAATTCCCATACTGTATAGGAAAAATTCCTATACTGTATAGGAAAAATTCCTACACCCCTTTCTATATATAAACAATATAAACAATATAAACAAGAAAAAACAAGATAAAACAAGAGGGGTGTGTTGCACACTCACAGATAACAATCCTTCGCATACGACATTGAAGATTGCTATATATAGTAGCGCCCCTCCATTTAGTGAAAGGATTAGTTAAATTTGGAAAAAACGGAAATCAAAAAGATTTTGAAATTTTACAAAAATCTAAATCCATCAACACAATTAAATATCAATGATAGAGAAGTTATAGAAGTCTGGTGTGATGTGTTTATGGAGTACTCATATGAACAGGTAAGAAATGCTATTGTAGCATTTTCAAAAAAGAAACCTTTTGCTCCAAGTATAGGAGAAATTATTTCTAACATTGAAGTTCCTGATTACACAATTGAACTAATTGAACCCTACACCGTAATTGTTAGTTTTGAAGATGAAGAATATGGAAACTTTCCATTTAGATTCTTCAATTCTCAGGAAGCTAAGAAAAATATCGAAAAATTTAAAGAATGCAGTTACGACAAGGAGTCAATCAAGATGCTGCATGAAGAACATGTTAGAAAACGCAATTCTTCGGTTCTTACATACAGGGGAGAAGCAAAAGCAAGATTAGAACAAAAACTTCAAAATCAAAATAACAAGGGAAGTAGAAGATATGATAAACAGAGTAGTTTTAATTGGTAGGATGACACGTGATCCTGAACTTAGAAGAACTCAAAACGGTTCAGCAGTTACAAGCTTTACTTTAGCAATGAACCGTCCAAAAAGAAATGATGAAGAACAACAAGCTGATTATATTTCATGTGTTACCTGGAACAAGGTTGCTGAAAACGTCGAAAAGTATTGTTCTAAAGGTTCACTGGTTGGAGTTGAAGGAAGACTTCGTTCAAGAAGCTATGACAATGCACAAGGTCAACGTGTTTATGTTACTGAAGTTGTATGTGATTCAGTTCAGTTTTTAGAAACAAAGCCTAGAGGCAAATATGAAGAACAACAATATCATTCACAATCGACATACAATCCAAATCAGTACCAACAACCAAAACAAAATCAACAACAAGACAGTTTTATGAATGAAAATCCACCTTTCAACATCATGGAAGATGACATTCAATTCTAGCCTAAAATAAAAAACTTAAAATTTTCGTTTCTAGCGAGTGTTTGCTATAAAGATGATTAACTTTACCAATTATCTAAAAACATTCGTTAGAATGAATATTTGACCAAGAAAATAACAAATTAAACAAAAAAGGAGAGATGAAAATGCTAATAAAAAAGGATGAAGAACCGTTTTTCTACAAATTTCTTTCAATCGCGAAAGAAATCATCGGAAAAAACAAGACTTACACACCAGTATTTTATGGTGATGAAAAGCTCTATTTAGTATGTAACAACTATGCTGCAGTTTATGACTTTCAAAGTAATTTGCTTTTAGATGATGAATTAAGAGAGTTTGGAAAAATCCCTTATGAACTATCACAATTACCTAACGGAGATATGAAATTGGCGAAAGCTGAACATTTCAGCTGTCAAGAATCATATTTGATTGCAGTTAGAAATTTCTTCAAGCATGCGGGTTACATGTCGAAAAAGGTTTTTTCTGTTGATAAAGGTGATCCTTACAAGATTCCAAAAATCGTTGAAGTGACACAAAGATGGATTTCTGAAGAAGATAACAAGATTTTGGACAAAATAGGATTTCCAGATATCTATATGTTGGATGCAGAACGTGACAATGAATTTATTACATTAGCTGGTGATTGGAACCCATATTATTTGGCAGCATGTGATCAAGCAGAATTAAACGGTGGACAAACCACTATCACAATGACAGTTTACTTCAATATCAAAGAGGATCCTAAGAAAAGCGCTTGTGATCAACAAGCAATGGAACTCGTACAGCAACCTACGAACTATGACGAATTCGAAGATATGGATGTAGAAGAACCTGAAGTTGAAGTGGTAGAAGATGATTATCAAGAAGAGGAACAATTGGATGCACTTCTTGAAGACACTGTTGTTCCAGAGGAATTAGAAGATGATTTCGACCCAATGCGAGCTTAATCTTGGAATACAAGCGAACTACAAGAAGCTTTGGTTCACTGTACCAGGAGCAATCGTTGGAAAAGGCAGACCGAGATTTACTACGCAAGGAAAATTCGTAAGAGCGTACACGCCTAAAAAAACAAGGGATTACGAACAAAAAATAGCAATGTGCTATCGAAAAACTACTAGTTATCAAAGTGATAAAGCGTTGAGGGTGAAGATATTTGCATACAGAGAAATTCCTAAGTCGACCACTAAAAAATTAAGAGGTTGGCTATTAGATAAAACGTTTCTATGTACCGTTAAACCGGATATCGATAACATCATAAAAGTAGTTTTGGATGCACTCAATAATGTGGCATATTACGACGATATTCAAGTGTGTGAACTGGTTATCATTCGTGAATTTGCTGAAAATGAATGTTTAAAAATATGTCTAGAAGAAGTTGGCGAAAGAAGGCCAAAATAGGAGGATAGAATTATGGGATTGTTTGATTTAGTTAGAGAAGAACAAGAAGCAAAGAAAAAAGCTGAGGAATCAGCTAAAGAAGATGTAAAAGATACAGTTGTCAAAGAATTGAAAAAGGTTGAAGAAGCACCAAAAGAAGCTGATCAACAACCTGCTCCAGTTGCAAAAGCTGAAAAACAAGCAACTGAAATTGCAGAAGAATCTAAAAAAGAAGAAAAACCTGCAGGTAAAAAAGTACCTAAGAAAAAAGCAAGTACTGAAAAAACTTACAAGTATCCATTTGGAATCTACTCTGAAGGAAGATTGATTGATATTTCTTCTTATGGGTTTGTAGATGGCCAAGATTATACAGAAAAGGAAATCACGGACATCATGTTACAACACCGTCATTATGAGTTTGCAGGAACAATGGAATACAGTTATATCGAGGATGACAACGTTCTTGTTGTAACTGGAAAACAACATAGAAAAGGCTAGGTGGTTGACATGGCCAATAATTATACAAGATATAAATTCTATGTAATTGGAGTTGGTGGGACTGGTTCTCTTTTAGCAAGAGACCTCCCAAAACTTCTTTTAGGAACATCACATAAAATGATGCTCGTAGATGGTGATACAGTCGAATCTAAAAATATCGAACGTCAGGGTTATCAATCACAAGATGTAGGAGATAACAAAGCTTTAGCATTATCGAGAAAAATCAATTCTCTTTATCCAATAGAGTGTGAGTTTGATGATAAATTTTGCACATATGAAAGTTTATTTGCGCTTATCCAAGACGATAAGGGATATGTTCCTGTAATTATAGGATGTGTCGATAACGATGCTACAAGAATGATTTTAGAAAAAGTATTTAAGAAGCTAGATGATGTTATTTACATCGACTCAGCAAACAGTGAATATGAAGGAAATATCTATATCACAACAAAAAAGAATGGTATTCAACAAAGTAATTTGAGAAGTCAATGTTACAAATTTGATTTGGATAAGCACCCACTTGACGTTTCTTGTCAAGAACAGGCCGCCAAAGGAAATGTTCAATTTTTAGTAACCAATGCAAAAATGGCCGTATCGATATTGGAACATTGCAACGCTTTAATCATGTATCAGTTGAAAGAAGGTGTTCAACTTGTCAACAGATTTGAGACAGTTTTTTACGACTGATCATGTTCCAGATAAATTAGAACCTAACACCTATGAAAAATTTTTCATCAACGCTTTAAGTTATACATCACCAAAAGCTATAGATGATTTAACGATTGCATTTGAAGAAGATGAGTCTAATGATCTGATACAAAACTTTCAAGAAATCGACTTATTAGATGAACATGTTTTTCCAGATGTTATCGACTATGAATTTGAAGAAGTTATATTAAGTCCGTTTTTTGATAGAAATGAGTTTTTAGTCGATGGATTCGAAACAATAATTGAAGGATTATATGATGAACAGAATGAAGTGTTTGTAAATGTAAGTTTTATTATTCCACAATTAAAAGGTGTCTTTAGAGAAACATATGCAGAAGCCAAAGAGTGGTGTGAGTACTCGGATGAAACATTATCCGAACCAAAAGTTGATTATTACTGTCTAGGTACCACTGAAATGCAGTTCTTATATATCAAATTCAAGAATAAGGGAAAAGCTAGGAAATTCAGAAAGCTTTATAAAAAGAGCTATCAAATAAGAGCGATGCTATATGGTTTTGGATATCGATTTATAAATGGTCAATTTGTTAAAGGAAACGTAAGAAACATTGAAATTGAAGGATGGGAATATCCTGATTTGAATTTTGGAGTGGCAAATGAAGCTCTAGAAATCATGGCCAATGTTTCAAAAAAAGAAAGACACAATACGGAATTGTTGCAAATAATAGTCGAAAGAAAAGTAGATGATTGTGATTATAAATTTACTTCAAATGCTTTGATTTCAGCTCTTTCAAACACATTAAAGACAAAAAGCGAGGTGATCATGTAATGAGAGAAGCAATCATTCGTTTAAACAACAAAAAAGATGATGCTGAATTATGTATCAAACAAAACGAGAAGATTACATTCAAAATGCTTTCAAAAGAAGAACTGGTAAAACTTTTTAATGATTTTTTTATCAAAGATCAGCATGAGAAAGCAAACATAAAATTGTTTTCTGAAAACACGATAGGTTCTGGTATTGATTATGTAGTCATTAAACAACCTGAACATATGCAATATGTTACTTATAATAATCATTCATACAAAATCAATTTTCCTAATGCTATCTATGTTGTTCATTACGACAATAAAATTGTTAAAAGCATTCAATGTTATTGCTACAAGAGTTACAAGGGTGGAGATACCGAACTTTATGAATATGCAATGCCAAATATGTTGACAGGAAATGCAATGTGTATGGGTAGTGCCGATAAAAGGATTGTTGATGGTGATATTGAAGCTGCTTTGAATAAAATTATCGCTACACCTTACTCACATGGCAATTTTGATGGTATAAAAGGATTTTCAACAACAGTCAGCTATTTTGAATATTTAGAAGAAAATCCATTTCCGTACAAACTTTTAAGAAAATTGAACAGGAAATTAAGAGATGTCAAAGTGTGATGAATTAAGAGCTTTACTTCTTGAATGGGGTGAAGATAATTATTTGCCCCTCAAGAAAAAAATTTCGTATCTGGAAAATTAAAATTATCGTTTGAGAATGCAAAATTTAAGAATCAAAGAAAGAAATGAAAGACTTTCTATGATCACCAAGAAAAGAAGAGAGGAAGCAAACCAATGAAAATAGATAGAGGAATCGTTCAATGTGACAGATGTAAAAGAATTTTCAAAACCAAAGAGGTCAATAATTATAAAATCTCATATCAAGCAGGTGGATTGAAAAGTGATGGCGGCTGTGGGCTTGTAACAAAAAAAGCAGAAATCTGCTCGGATTGTAATATGGATTTTGATGATTTTATGCGTAATAAACCAGTAGCAGGGCGTGATAACTCATGACAGGTGAAGAATGGTCAAAACTTTGTAAAGAGCGTGATGTTGTTGTAATCGATGCAAACTACAAGGATATGACGCATGAAGATGCTATAAAGTATTTTGATTTATTAAAAACTGCAATGGATCATGCCTTTGCTAGAAAGTATGATTTGGAAACTGGCCAATATGAAGATTACACATTGCCTGAAGGGTCTACATATTACGAAGATGATATGAACAAGAAAGTTGCCTGTTGTGAATGCGGAAAGAAAATCATGTACGGAGCTTCTTATACATCAAGAATCATCTTGAATAGCGGTGGATTTGGCTATGCAGTATGTGAAGATTGTTATTACAAAAATGACATGAAAGATATCGTTGAGGAGGAAAAATAAAATGGGAAATGAAAAATCAAATTATGAAACATATAAGGAATTAATGGGAAAATACAAATTTAAGATTGGAAGACCTAATGAAATCAATATGGATGACTACGATGTTGTTGTGTCATGCGATAAGGTTGGATACGCTCATGTAAAATATAAAGTTCTTAAAAATGTCCCTAATTTAACCGACAGAGAAATTGCTCTTCTTTGTGATGGTGGTAATTTATGTTTTGGCTATCGAGTGGAAGGAAACACTATTTGTGTTTATACAGATTAAAGCGTTAAGAAAGGTTAAGAGTATAAGAATATGGGAATTAAAGAACAAGTTTTTAAACAATCCATTGAAATTTATGGAAAAGAAGCACAATCAAGACAAGTTATGGAAGAATGCGCTGAACTCATTCAAGCTGTGAATAAGATGCTACGATATGAAGATAGACCAGCTGAACCGGAGTATTATGCTAATTTAGTTGAAGAAATTGCAGATGTGGAAATCATGTTATATCAATTGAAAGTTATGTTTAACGTTAGTGATGATGAAGTTTTTAAAGTGAAAATTCAAAAAGCTAAAAGAGAGCAAGAAAGGTTGGAAAAGTTAAATGACAGCACAAGAAATGTTTGAATCAATGGGATTTAAAAAAGATAAATTTGATCATTTTGGATTAGATCGATTTATTTATAAAAAACCAATCGTATATGAAGAAGAATACTTATATACATTTGTAGTTTTGTTTGATAAAGAGCAAAAAATAACAACAGTATACCATGATGAGTATTCTGAAAATTATGATCTTTGCTATGATGAACCGCCTGCAGTTGATATGGAACTTTTAAAAGCAATCAACCAACAATGTAAGGAATTGGGGTGGCTATAATGGATGCTGCTTTATTTGAAATTGACAATATGTGTCATGCTTTAGGGTTTGATCCTAATGGAATTAGAAAAGGTCAAAAAGTCTATGAGTATTATAGAAATTTTTTTGTTGCTAGTGGAGAGTATAAAGAAAGCTGGGAAAAGTTAGTTAAATGGGGAAATGCTGCTAAAGCTTCTAATGCTATCGTAGGAAGTTACTATTATGTAACCCAAAAAGGAATAGATTTCTTAAGCAGTATTTATAAGATTAAATTGCAACCAAGAAAATAAGGCGGTGGATAGAATGAAAAAATCAAATGTCAAAAAAATGAAACTTTATAATAAAGCATTACAATTTTATTGTAAACAATTAGAAAAGGCTCTTGATAAGGCATGTGAAGAACTGGAAAAATGTGAAAAAGATTTTGATAAAATATATGGTACCAGCTATGCAAAAATAAAGAATAAAAAATATTGGAAAAAGGAGTTGATGGAAGATGACTAAATTTGAATTAGATTTATTAAAAGAATTTTCTGATGATGGATGTGGTGGAGATGACTTTGATGAAATCAGTACATTAGTCGGCATGAGGATGAGAGGCTACTTTCAAGATGCAAAAGATGATGAAACCATTGATGAATTGATTTGGAGGTATGAAGAATGTATAAGTCACCAATAGAAATAGTAATGGAAGAATTATTTCAAAAGATGGATGAGGATTTTGAAAATTCAGTATTTAAAGCTGTACAAAAAGTTGGCATAAATGTTGATAAAGAAGAACTCCTAAAAGCTCTAATTTATGATAGAGGACAATATGATGAAGGCTATGAGGATGCAATGAATGAAATCAAGCATCCTCAACCCCTTAAATTTGAAGATTTAACCCCTGGTATGTGGGTATATGATGCTCCTTATGAAGAAATTGTAAGAATTAAAGAAATAGAATCTAATGAATGGATATTTCTTGAATGTATAAAATCCAATGATTTATCTAATACATTTTTTCAAGAAGGAAGATTTTATCCAATTACTATTCCAAATATAGGAGATAAAAATGGGTAATCAGTATAGAAGAATGCAAACAGTAAAACATGCTTTGCAATACTATATCACTAGACCAGGAGCAAGTGAAAAGGATCTAGTAAGAGAAAAGAATTTATTAAAACGTGTTGAAGAAGATATTGAATGGTATGAAGAAAGACACCACATCAAAAAGAAAGAGGAGAGAAAATAAATGAAAAAAGTATTAATCATATTAGCAAGTGTATTTGTTTTAACTGGATGTTCAAAAGCATCTAGAGTTAATTGGAATATTAGAGAAGATGCAAACAACTTTAAAATTACAAGAAAAGTCGTTGCTCTTAATACTAGAACAAATGATCCATTATTCACTGTTGAGGGGAAAATTTCCCTTGATAGTGATGAAGATGGAGATTTAAACGTAACAATCAAAACTGGAAAAGGAAAGTACAAGCTGTTCTATGCGCATTTGTCAAATGATGTTACATACACTTGTATTCAAACAAAAGCTAAAAAAGAAAATCCTTATGCCTATGACATTCAATTCTTTCCAGCAAAAGAAGTTATTGAAAATGGTGTTATTGATATCAAATCAAGTGAGTAGGTGGTAAATAATGCAGAAGATTAAATTAGAAGCTGAAAATGATTTAGAAAAACGTTGCAAAAATTTAAAAGAACAAAATGAAGCATTGATTAGTGGATTGGATCTTGCAAATGAAACAATAAGCAATCTATACGGTTTGCTTCGAGAATACCGTCAACAAAAAGAAAAGTTTTTAAAACAAAATACAAAACTGTTAGCGATTTATACTGTAATCATCATAGCTCATATAATCACTGCAATCATTAATCAACCATATCGAAATTCACTCATGTTTTATTTTCTCTCGGTCGTAAGTATTGTGTATGGTATTGATTTATGTAGTCAAAAATTCAAAAAAAGGTGATTAAAATGAATATATTAATTAAAAAGCTTAATGATTGTCAGTTGACTAATCAAGAAATCAAATACGTTATTGGTCGTTTAACGTGTGCAACTAATTTTGATAAGGAATTGCATTTGAAAGCAATTAAAAAACTCGAAATACAAAGAAAGTACCTTGAAGAAGGCAATGTAGAAATAAAAGAAGATGGTGATAAATAATGTACATTAACCCATTTTGGTGTGGAGTTGCAGCAACTATCCTTGCTGAATTGGCAGGGATAATTGCTTATGCAATTTATCAAGATCATAAAAATTAATAATTAATTATTTTGGAGGGCAAGGAATGAAATATACAGATGAAGAAAAGAAGATCATTGATGAAGTTAAAAAATATCTTAGAGAATTACGCCTAATAAATATTGAAAAATTCTCTTTAACATTTGAAATTGAGGACATTCCAAGCCCTCAATCAATTAAATACAGTAATGAAGCTCCTGGAAGTTTTTCAAAACCAAAAGGAGAACAAATCACTTCTAATATGTTGCGCAGGGAGCTTCTAACAAAGCGCCTAGAGCTCTTTAACAAAGAACTTGATAAATTTATGCCGTTAGTATATTTGCTAAACGCAGGACATAGAAACATCATTAGAACGTATGTATGTTCAAGAGGGTACAATGAAATGATTGACACATTAGAAGAATCGTTTTGTATCAGCAAATCAACTTACAAAAGAGAATTTCCAAAAGCATGTTTAGAATTATCTAAATATCTTGACATGGAACACCGCCCATCGCTTGAAAAATTGAATAATATGTTTTATGAAAGTATCAAGAATGAATAGAAATTTCATTCTTTTTATTTTCTATAAATCTCTATATATGTCGCTATAACTCTCTATATGACTATATAACTCGCTAAATGTCGCTTTTTTTCGATAAAAAACTGTCCATTTTTTCTTTGTTTGTGTTATATTATTTATGTAGCACGGAGGTAAGATTAAAATAAAAATAATCATTGTGTCTACAATGCTTTTCGTAAGTATGGGATTAAAATAGCATGCTAAAAGAAAAAAGGAAGAACGGCAATTCTTCCTCTTTTTCTACTTCGAATACTAGCTTTAAGTAAGTGTGGGATTAGTTCAACAACATTTTAGTTGCTACTAAGATTAAAAAGAGCATTACTAGGTATTCCATGAATACTTGCTCCTTTCCTTACACCAAAGCTAATATTCTTGCTTGATGTAAATAGCATGTTGCTAGTACCTCCGTAGTTTTTATTGCACATCTTTGTATGTGCTTTTTTATTTTATCACATTTTATTTTAAAATGTCTATTTGGGAGTGGTGCTAAAAAGCAAATGAAAGCAGTGTTTCAAATCTCTAGAGATAGTATTAAAAACCATAAATAAGAACGCTTTTATCAAGAATGATAAATTTTTATTAAAAGTGGACCCATTTTGGACCCAAAATGAACCCAAAGTGAGCCCTAATTGGACCCAATTTGGACCTAGATTGAACCCTTATTTCCATGCTATTATGCTATTGTGGTTTTTAAAGAAATGAAACAATCCCATTTAATTTAAAATCACAGTTCAGACATATAGGTTAAACCCCTTGCTAAAAAGTTCCTTATGGAGCTTTTTTCTTTTGCAAAAACAATACAGCAGTTTTAACTGCAATTTCTATAAATAAAAAAATGGAGGTGGTGACATGATTTGGAAAAACACGAGTTAGCATTTGAAGACTATAAAAATGGCATGAAACAAAAAGAAATCGCTAAAAAATATGGTACGACAATCAACACTGTCAAGTCATGGTCACGCCGTTATGAATGGTCCAAAAAGAAGAAAAAGGGTGCACACCAAAATAAAAGTGTGCACACCAAAAAAGAATGCAAAAAAATAGCTGAAGAAATAGTAGAAACAAGTGAGCTGGATGAAGAACATCAGCTCTTTTGCATTTATTATTTAAAATATCATAACAAGGTCAAAGCTTATTTAAAAATAAAACCCAAAGCTAAATATAACAGTGCTTGTGTCATGGCATCAAGATGGTTTAAAAAACCTGAAATCCAAGAAGAAATTAAAAGACTAAAGCAAGAGTTATATACTGATATTCTTTTGGATCCTAACGATATTGTTCAAAGATACATTGATATTGCTTTTTTAGATTCCGATGAATTGGATGGGAAGGCAATTAAAATGTCAGATTCTCTTAGAGCTCTCGAATGGTTATCAAGTCATTTGAACATGGCCAATGAAGAGCAAAAACTCAAGATTGAACTATTGAAAAAGCAATTGAATACGAATGATCAAGAAGATGATGGAGTTGAAATTATAAATGATGCACCAATTTAAGAAAACTAAGAAAAAACAGGTTCGCATTTCAGATATTGTCATTCCAAAGTTTTTGACCTGTTTCAATGACATTTCACATGTTCATAAGATTATGGACAGCGGACGTGCTGGTACCAAATCAAGTTACGCTGCTATTCATGGTATTTACAAGATTGTAAGTGAAGATGAATGTTCAGTAATCGTCATGAGAAAGTTTCACAATAAGCTTTCTAAGACTGTCTACAATGAATTCAAACGAGCAATCAAACGTCTAGGATTGAAGAAAAAACAGTTTAAGATAACTAAGAATCCAATGAAAATTACATATCTTAAAAATGGCAATTCGGTTTATTTTACAGGAAACGATTCTATTGACGATACAAAAGGGATCATTGATGAAGAAAAACCTATCAAACTTGTTATTTTAGATGAGCTGACCGAGTTTTTCGAACGTGGCCAAGGAGAAGACGAAATATCCAATATTGAAGCAACATTCGTTCGTGGGAATGATGATGAATTCTGCATGGAGTATTATTTCAACCCTCCAAAAAATCCTAATGCTTCTATTTTTAAATGGGTCAAAAAGATGAAAAAACGTAGTGACTGCATTCATATCCATGTTGATTATAGAGATGTTCCAGAAAAGTGGCTTGGTAAAAAGCTTATTCAATCAGCAATGGAAATGAAAAAAGTTGATGAAAGAATGTACAACTGGATTTGGCTTGGAATTTCAATCGGTTTGGATGAAATCATTTATTATATGTTTGATAAAGATAAACATGTTTTGGATAGAAATCTTACCAATGATGAAATCAACGGAATTACAAGAATTGATGCATCTTGTGATTATGGCCAAATGAATGCAACAGTATTTGAGTTTTGGGGACTCAACCCTACACAGAAAATCATTTTTGGACTTGATGAATTCTATCATTCAGGACGTGAAAGTGGTAAACAGCTGACACCAAGTGAATATGCTTTTAAATTCAAGAAGATGTGTGAAAAAATCAAGGAAGAATTTGGTCAGTATCCACAAAGTCTTTATATTGATCCAAGTGCAAGAGGGCTTGCTGAAGAAATCAAAAGAGCCTGTCCATTTATCAAAATAAGAGGTGCTCAAAATGATGTCAAATTAGGGATTTCAAGAGTCCAAAAAGCAATAGCATTTCAAAAAGTACTGTTTGGTGCACGTCAGGAAATGCTTTTGAACGAAATTGTCATTTACAGCTATGATAAAAAAAGCATTGAAAGTGGTGCTGAAAAACCAGTAAAAGATGATGATCACTGCATGGATGCATTGAGATATTACATCATGGGCATTTGGAAATACATTAAAAGATATCTTCCTGATGTCGAGAAGAACGAAGGTGGTGAGGATGATTAGTGTTTACAGCAATAAAGAAATTTCTAGAAAGGATTAAGAACAGAATGTTTGCAACAAAAGATATAAATAAATTTTTCGATATCGATATTGCAATGTCGAATGACATGGTCAATTCAATTGATTTATGGAATAAGATTTTAGAAAACAAACAGCCGTGGCTTAATAAAGAAAATGGTGTTAAATCATTGGCATTGGCACAAGGAATTGGCGAAGAACTTTCTAAAACATCAACAAGAGAATTGATATCTAAAGTCATATCAAATGATTTTGTCAATCAGGAATATCAAGAATTCATTAAAGATATGAATGAAAATCTGCAATGGGCTCTAGGTGAAGGCGGTGTTGTTTTCAAACCATATGTCAGTGACAATCAAATATTCGTTGATGTTGTACATGCTGATAAGTTCTTTCCTGTTACGTTTAATGGAAGAAAGAAAATCACCGCAGGTATCTTTGTAGAACAGATTTTTAAAGGCAAAAACGTATATACTCGATTAGAATATCAAAAATATGAAAATGGAGTAAATACGTTTGAAAACTATGCTTTCATGAAAAGAGATTATTCTCAAGGAAACTACAGTTTCTATACGGATTTTGGTAATCAAATTCCATTGGAGACTGTTCCTGAGTGGAAAGATTTAGAGGAACATTTTGAGATTGGTGGCGTTGACAGGCCACTTTTTTCTTACTTCAAAACACCAGTCATCAATACGATTGATAAGATGTCCCCTCTTGGGGTTCCTTGCTATGTCAAAGCAATTAATTTGATTAAAGATGCAGAAGAACAATACAGCAGATACATTTGGGAGTTTATTGGCGGTGAAATGGCTGTTGAGGCTTCTGGTGATGCATTTGAAATTGATTCACGTACTAATGAACCAAAACTTCCTGAAGGAAAGAAAAGATTGTACAGAACATACGATATCGATAATTCTTCAGGACAAACAACTAATATCAATGAATTAATCAAAGTACACGCACCTCAATTAAGAGATGCCAACTATGCTGCAGGATTCAATGATATTCTAAAGAGAATCGAATTTGAATGTGGTCTATCGTATGGAGATTTAAGCGATCCACAACAAGTCGATAAAACTGCAGAAGAAATCAAGTCATCCAAACAAAGAAAATATGATACTGTTTCAGCTATTCAAGACAGTTTGAATACTGTACTTGAAGATATAGCATATGCAATGAATGTCTACGCTATTGGAATGGGCAAATCAAAGTCTATGAAATGTGTTGTTGAAACCGATTGGGGAGACAGCATCTTGACTGACACTGAAAAACAAAGAAATATCGACCTTCAAGAAGTCAATGCTGGTTTGATGCCTGAATGGAAGTACAAAGTCAAATGGCAAGGTATGAGTGAAGAAGAAGCAAAAAGAGAAGTTGCTGAAAATTCTGATGAAGGTATTGAATATGATGATGATGATGAAGATGACGATGCAGAAGAGGATGTAAATGTTAACTGATAAATTTTTGGAAGAGTCGGGTGATGATGTCTCAAATGACTTCAGCACATTGGAAACTCTTCTTTTAATTTGGATGGGTTTGCGTTTAAGAAATCTTGCATCTTTAGAAGATATCGAAGAAGAGTATCCAAAATGGAAAAATAAAGCTTGTAGAGAGTTTTTTGAATATTCGGGTACTGAATTTCAAAAGGTTAAGAAAAACTCTCAAAACAAAGTAAAATCGGCTATCAAAAATGGAATAGCAATGACAGTCAGCAATATTTTTTCGAGATTGAAAGATACTGATGCTCAAACTTCTAAAAAAGATATGCTGAACAGGTCCAATAAGAACCTGAACAAAGGTATCAAGGATACTCAAGGTGAAATCAAAAACCTTTGCAACATTTCAAGAAAGTGCACCAACAAGCAGTTTATAAAGGCGTGTGATGAAGCATACTCTAAAATTGTTGCAGGAAACAATGCTGACAAGGCCATTGAATCATCAATCAGAAAGCTTTCTCAAAAAGGTATTGAAGTGGTTGGTTATACTGATCATACAACTTCAATGGATGCTGCAGTTAAAAGAGCAGTTACAAGTGGTGTCAATCAAACGTCTTTGAAGTTTAAAATGGATAACTGCAAAGAATTGGGCATCAACATTGTAAAGACTTCAAGTCATGGCGGTGCTCGACCATCCCATCAGGAATGGCAAGGTAAGTTGTTTTATCTTCATACTCCTGTAAAAGGTCTACAGAACTTTAAAAAGGCAACGGGATATGGCCGTGTTGATGGTCTAGGTGGAGCAAACTGTAGGCATTCTTTTTATGAGGTTACTGATTATGAGTATAAGAACAATCTAGTCGATACCGAAGAATTTGACAAGAACAGGAATGATGATCAATACGAGCTGGAACAAAAGCAAAGATATTATGAGCGTCAGATTCGTTCTTGGAAGAAAAGAAAGAATATTCTTGATGAATGCGGTGTAGATTCCACCAAAGAAGCTAAAAAGATTAGAGAATGGCAAGATAAACGTTCTCAATTCATTAAAGAAAGCAATATCCAATTCAAGAAAGAACATGGTATTGATAACGTTCTTAAAAAAGCTTATCCAAGAGAGAAAGTAGTCATGGCTGAACGCAGCACAGAAGAAGCTTTAAAAATACTCAAAAAAACTAGTTTCAATTCTGATAAAAAAGAATTTGAAATGTTTTCAAAAATATTAAAATCTTCAATTATGCCAAAAAGCATAGAAGAGTATCAAAATATGAAGTATACTGATATTGATAGATACAAAGCAATTCAATTAGATGTTAAAAATGTAAATCTTCAAAATGAGATTATTAAGACATATAATTTATCTTTGCGAGAAGGACAGCAAGGGAAGCATATTTTAGGTCATAATAATTATATTAAAGGAAGAAGTTATATTTCTAATGCTACAATGGAAGAAATTCAGCAATGTATTTCGACACACGCAGGCAAAGGAATTATACAACGAACAGTAAATGGAAATTGGAATAATAAAGAGCTTATTATTGATGAAAACATGGAAGGATATGTTATTGATATTGATGGAAATTTAATATTAACACATAGATTCATAATTCATTACAGTAAAGATAAAGGAACGCATTTAGTGCCTACATTAAGAAAGGAGTAAGGAACATATGACAGAAAAAGAATTATGGGGATATTTTGGAAAAAAAGTAAAGGTAAAATGTACCACAGGTGAAGTCATAAAGGGTATTGTTAAAGGTTTTACCAGAGCGATTGATAATGATCCTGAAGTTGCAAGTATAGAAATTCCTTATTCTGATAACGGCTCTTATGAAATTATGGCAAATGAAATTAAAAGTATAGATATACTTACCGATAGCAAATGATTATAATGTAGGTGAGATAAGTGATTACGCCAAAAAGATGTATAAGTATTCACGTTATGATGAAGTGGAAGCTGAATACATAGCTTCAACTAGCAGAAAGGGGCGGAAATAAAATGGCTTTAAGACATTATCCTAAAGAAATAGAAGAACTGATGAAAATATGGGAACCGTATGAAGATAAAGTAAAAGATGGAGTTATGAGAGATGCCCCAAAAGAAGCGATTGAAGCGTTTAATAAGTGTAAAAAATGGGCTTGGGAACAAGGACAATAAATAATAAGTCAACGAAAGTTGGCTTTTTCTTTTGCTTAAAATCAGGAGATTTGATATGAAAACTGTAATCAAAGTATTATTCGTTCTTTTAATCGCTTTAAAGCTTATTGATCTATTCATTTGTGGGTTATGTAAAATTCTTATCCCACTTTTTATTTTCGGTTTAATTATGATGATTGCTTTTATTTTAGAAATTTTTTAGTAAAAAAGGAGAAAAAAATGAGTTCAGGTGAATTTTTAGATTTATGTAAAAAAACAGTTAGAGAGTACACAGAAGAACATCTTGATAAAACGGATGGCAAAGTTGATTTTGAAGTTTACGTTGTTTGGTATGCTAAAACATTACAAAATCACAAAGCGTTATTAAGCACAACGTTAGATGATAGGATGTATTACGAATTAACCTACAATGGCAATAAGCAAGAATTATATTTCGACGCATATAAGAAATTTGAAAATAAATGTATTAAATGTTAGAAGGAGAATAATTATGGAATTTAAAAAAGCATTTGATTTAATGAAACAAGGAATGAAAATGAAATTACCTTCATGGGGTGGTTATTGGTATTGGGATGATGAAAAGAAAACAGTAATCATGCATACCAAAGAAGGCAAAGAAATGGATATTAGAGAAACTGAAAGAGTCATTTATACGTTATCCAATATTCTTGATGATGGATGGATTCTTGCTGATGAAGAAAACTGCCCAGAATTAGGAGGAGAAGTTACTTTTGGTTTTGATGAAGCTATCAAATATCTAAAAAGAGGAATGAATCTTGCTAGAAAAGGTTGGAATGGTAAAGGAATTTTTATTTATTTATGTGAAACAGATGCAACAACAAATCCTTTTGTTTGTATAGATTCATCTAATTTACAAACTGATAATCTAGATGCAAAGAAAAATATTGTACCTTGGGCACCATCACAAACAGATATGTTAGCGGATGACTGGGTATTTTTTGAATAGGAGGATTTTATAAATGAAACTATTCATTAGTCAACCAATGGCAGGAAAAACGGATAAAGAAATCCTAGACGAAAGAGAAAGGGTGCTATGCAATGTAAAAGAATTATTTCCTGATAAAGAAATTGAAGTGATTGATTCGTTCTTTGATGGTGCACCTAAAACGCCTCTTTGGTATTTGGGGGAAAGCATCAAGCTATTAGGTCAAGCTGACATTGCTTATTTCTGCAAGGATTGGGAAAAGTATCGAGGATGCTGTATCGAATATGAATGTTGTGTTAGATACTCAATTAAACATGTAGAGGAGCAGGGGGAAGAATAGAATGAATACAGTATATACATTTAGTAATGGTGTTCATGTTGATTCTTCAACAATTGAAAAAATTAAAAAAGCTTATTTTGAAATAGTAAAAAAAGAGCTTCCAGAAGAAGCTCTTAATTTCGAAGTCAATGATTTTATTCTTGAAGAAATCAAAACACAAATTAAAAACAAAAAGATTTGCTTATAAGTGTTTTTCAACAAGATCTTGTAAAGTATAAGATATAATTTTTAATTCTTCATCTTTTGTTGCAGCACGTGCTTGTATTAGTTCTGTAAAAGGTTTTAATACAATATCGATATTTTCACAATAAGTTCTATGTTTGGTTTTGTATTCAATTTGAAAGCGAAGAGGTATCTCTTCACGAAATAATTCAGGTACTTTTAGATTAGTTATAAATGATTGTCCAGGAGCTATAAATGTGCCACAAATATTTTTGAAAGGTGTAATTTCTTTTCTATATGAAAATTCAGCTAAATCATGGTCACAAATAAATTTGGTTATTATAGCTCCACTTGATCCATAGTTTTTAATTATTAAATAAAACATTGGATCTTGGTAGTTCGCAGTTTTGCCACAAACTACAACATAGGGTCTAGTTGATTCTTCAATCATTTTACTATTTTGCTTTAAAGTCATTACTGAAATAACAATCGCAACAATACTTACTGTTGTAGATGCAATTATTCCAATAATTTCAATAATATCAGTTGTTGTCATTTTTTCACCTCCAGTAATTAGACTTCGATAACTTAATTATATTGAAAGAAATTGAGAGTGTCCATTTTTAGGCATTATTGAAACAATATGAAAAGATATGAAATGATATAAAAAATAAAAAAGCTCCTACTCATTTGAGAGGAAGCTAAAGTGCATATCATCTATTACAAAATTATCATATTTTAAAGTATCAGTAGTATATTTATCAATTAATGATTTAACAACAATTTCGTAAGTATCTGCATCAATTGTTTTATCGTCATAAATAGCTTTTACCTTTGACCATTTTGTTAAAAATTCATTTAATATAGGATTTTTGACTATTAAAGACATATCGTATTCATCTTGAGAGTAATGATACTCTTCTATGTCAATATGAATAGATTTACAGATATTTACTATTAAATTGAAAATATCAGAATATGATGAGAAATCTTTTGTTTTATGAATATCAGAAAGCCCGCAAAGCCAATCTATAGAAATATTGCATTTTATTGCGATATTGTACAAAGTATCAATATTGGGTGTTTTTGATCCATTTTCATATGAAGAAAGTGTAGTTTGAGCTACGTTTATTAAATCTCCAAATTGGCTTTGTGTTAAATTCATAGACTCTCTAAGTTCTTTTAATCTTTTTGCTAGTATTTGTTCGTTCATATTTACCACCTTTTTATTATATTATAAATAGTTTTTAATAAAAATAAATACAAGTTAATAAAAAGTATTAAATATTATTGACTAATTATATTTATAATTGTAAGATAATAAATGTAAATGAAAGGAGGGATAGATATGAAAAACTTAATACTTAAAATCGATGAAGAGTTACATAAGCAAATAAAAATTCGTGCAACCGAAAATGGTCAAACCATAAAAGGTTATATAACCACATTGATAAAAAGAGATTTAGGTATAAAAAAAGACATTCGTAAATAGTTTTGACCGACTAACGAATGTCACCTAATCAAGGCACTAATAGTATAACATTTAGTGCCTCTAATTTCAAATGAACAGAGGTATTGTGCTATGAATTTTTAAATATCTCTTGACTTTATGTCAGCCATATATTATTATGACATTGTGGCAGACAAAAAGAAAGGAGGATAGCATGAGTCCAAAAACAGGACGTCCTAAAGTTAAAAATCCTAAATCAAATAGAATAACAGTAAGAATGGATGACGAAACATTAAATATTCTTACTGATTACTGTGAAAAAGAAAAAATAGATAAAGCAGAAGCTATAAGAAGAGGAATTTTAAATTTAGGGAAATAAAAAAAGGAACGACAAAACCCTGAGAAAGTTCACGTTCCTTGCCATATCAACAGGCAAGATTATTGTACTACATTTTGCCTTTGAACACAATTGAAGAAAGAGGTAAAAGTTATGTTAAATGAATTAGATAAGTTATTTGACATGTTATCGGAAATTGAAAACAAATTAACTGACTTAGAAAGAATTAATTCAATGGTTATCGTTACATGTGATGCATGTGAAAACGGGAATGATATTAAATATGATGTTGCAAATGTCATGGTATTTATTCAAGAACAAATTGATTCCTTAGATGATGATATTAGATCAAATGTTTCAAAGTGCAATGCTTTAACAAGAAACATTCAAGAAACAATTAAAAAAGGAGATTGTCAATATGGAAGAACTACAAATATTTAACAATGAAGAATTTGGAAGTGTTAGTTGTTTAGTGATTGACAATGAACCTTGGCTTGTTGGTAAAGATGTTGCTAGTGCACTTGGATTTAAAAATACAAAAGATGCGTTAAAAAATCATGTTGATTCTGATGACAAGCGATTAATTCAAAGGTCGGATTTGGCGACCATTGAAAATCATCTGCCTAAAGATGTATTTCCTATTAATTTTGTACAAGCAATTCCAAATAGAGGTTTAACATTTATTAATGAAAGCGGAGTTTACTCATTAATTTTTGGTAGCAAACTTCCAAACGCTAAGAAATTCAAACATTGGGTAACGAGTGAAGTTCTTCCAACGTTGAGAAAGACTGGTTCATATGCTAAAGTACCAACTGACCCAAGAGAATTGCTTATGTTGACAATTAAAGCCCATGAACAAACAGCTCAAAGAGTTGATGTTCTTGAAGAAAAGGTATCTGATTTAGAAAAATCAACAACGATTGACAGTTCACAACAATATACGCTTGAAAGAATTGCTAAAACAACTGTAATCAGTGCACTAGGCGGTATTGATTCAAGAGCTTACCAATTAATGAGCAGAAAGCTTTTCAGCAACATTTGGAGAGACTATAAAAAGTATTTCAAATTAGGCTCATATCGAGATACCCTAAAGACTGATTATGAAAATGCTAAAAATTATTTAGAATCATGGTCTCCCGAAGTCAATATAAGTTTGAAAATCAAAGAATACAATAGTCAATTATCAATGGTATTAGATTAAAAATTAAATATGAATATGAAGCGAGTTCAAAAGACTCGCTTTTTCTATACGCAATTTTAGAGAAAGGAGGTGTTTTTCAATGGCTGAAGGATTAAGACCACATCATCATCAAGAATTTGAATATCATACTATTCAATATTTTGATAAGAAAAGACACGTTATTGTTAAGAAGATACAGTATATGTGTATGATTTGCGGTCGTGTTCGTCATGAAAAATACGATTGCTACGTACCGCCACCTAAAAGCAAAACAAAAGCACTAGAGAGAAATAAAAGGAAATACGGCAATAGAGACTGATATTTCCTTTTTTTGTACCCAAAAACTGAAAACAACATAGCAACACATGAATAAAACAAAAATTTTGAGGTGGGCAACTCGTAAAACTGCAACCGCACAGGCTGATGCAACCAGCGTACTAAAGCGTAGTGAATGAAAGGATCTTATGAAAAGAGAATTTTTAAAGAATTTAGGATTAACAGATGAACAAGTTAATCAAATCATGACTGAAAACGGTAATGACATTGAAAAATACCGCAAGGAAGTCGAATCAAAAACAAAAGAGCTAGAAACATTGAACACAAAATATGAATCAGCTCAAAACTCCTTGAATGATGCGAATAAGCAAATCAAATCATACAAGGATATGGATATTGAAGGTATCAAAAATTCCGCTACTGAATGGGAAAAGAAATATAAAGATGAAACTGCAGAATTGAACAACAAATTGACTCAACAAGAAAGAGACTTTGCTACTAACTCATACTTTGCAGGAATGAACTTTACTTCTGAAAGTGCCAAACGTGGAATCATTTCTCAATTCAAGGAACAAAACTTTGAATTGAAAGACGGCAAATTCATTGGAGCGGATGAATATATCAATGGTTTAAAAGAATCGGATGCAGGAGCATTCGTTGTTGAAAAAACTAAAGATGAACCTTCATTACCAACATTTACAAAAGGTACTGCTTCTAAAGGAGCACCAGGTGGAGAAAACAATGCAAATGCATTCGGTTTCCATTTTGCAGGTGTTAGAGCAATGCCAAAAGAATAACAGATCAGGAGGAAATTAAATATGGCAGCAGTAAACTATGCACATGCATATCAACAAGCGTTAGAACAAGCTTGGCCTTATGCGCTTTATTTCGGAGATTTATTCAATACTCCAAATAACCAAAAATATAGATGGGTCAATGCAAGAACAATTGAAATCCCAACATTAGAAACTACAGGACGTGTAGATTCAACAAGAGATACAATTGCCAATGCAACTAGAAACTACAATAACGCATGGACACCATTAACTTTAACTAATGAAAGAAAATGGTCTACTTTGGTACACCCAAAAGATATTGATCAAACAAATATGGTTGCTTCAATCGGTAATATTACTGAAACATTCAACCAAGAACAAAAATTCCCTGAAATGGACGTATATTGTGTTTCTAAAATCTATGCTGAATATCAAGAATTAGGTCAAACACCTATTACTGATGAAATCACAGCAGCAAATATCTTAGAATATTTTGATAAAATGATGATCAACATGGCTGAAGCACGTGTTCCATCTACAGGAAGAATCTTATATATCACACCAGTTTACAATGCAATGTTAAAACAAGCTGAAAAATTAGCTAGAACTGTAATCATTGGTGATGCTGAAAATAAATTAAACAGAACTATCGCTAACTTAGACTTGGTTAAAATCGTTGAAGTTCCATCAGAATTAATGAAAACTGTATATGACTTCACACAAGGGTATAAACCTGCAGTTTCTGCAAAACAAATCAAAATGTTCATGGTGCATCCATTAGCAGTCATTACACCAATCAACTATGAATTTGCTAAATTAGATGAACCATCTGCAATGTCTGAAGGAAAATGGGTCTACTATGAAGAATCACATGAAGATGTATTTGTTTTAAAGAAAAAAGTAAATTCAATTCAATTTGCAGTTGAAAAATAATAAAGAGGAGGATGATCTATGTCACAAGTAAGAAAAGGAAATAGAATCCTTACAATCGAGCCACATAGAGTTGATGACTATGTTGCTCGTGGTTATGATCATATTGATGAAGAATCTGGTGAAGTCATTAAAAAAGGTGACCCAGTTTCTTTAGCAGATTTTAAAAGAGAATATTCATCTTTAAAAGCACAAATTAAAGAAAAAGATGCAAGAATCGTTGAATTAGAAGCACAAAACGCTGATTTAACAACAAAAGTTGAAGAATTAGAAGCAGGTGCTAAAACTCCAGCAAAAGCATCTAAAGCTAAGAAAGATACAGCAGAAGAATAGTATGAAGGTTTCTTATGAATATTACGCAGATACATTCAAAGGAAAAATATGTCAGCCTGAATTTGAGAACCTTGTTGAACCTGTAATTGATTTAGTCAAGGGTTACGCTGAACAATTCATTGCACCATGGGCATTAGAGAAAGATATCGATTATTACTGTTTGGAATTGAAAAGAGCAGTATGCTATCAGATTGATTATCTTCAAGCAAATGGTGGTTTGAATGCCTTAAATGGTACAAGCGATTTAGATTTACAAAGTGTATCGAAAGACGGTTTCAATTATAGTTATGGTAATAGGGGCAACAAATTCAATGGTGTTCCTTTTTCATCCGTTTCAGCTTATATGATTAAAAGTGAATTGAGAAGAAAAGGTCTTATGTGCAGGGTGGCCAAACGATATGATTAGCTCTCCTCGTATTTTAAGACCTTTTACTGTTACTTTGATTCATAAAGTTGACGAAGATACTTTTATTCCATACGTTCTTGAAAACGTTGGATTTGATGAAAACTATGGCATTACACAATCAAACAAGGGGATTTCTGATGCGGACAGTGTTCTTTTAACGATTGATTTGAGTGACTGCGGTGATTTGACATTTGTTGATCAACACAGTTACAAGTCAAAAAAGAATACTTTTATGATTGGAAATGAGGATTATTTTGTCCTGGATGTTGTAAAAGAAACGGACTATGATGAACTGAAAAAGACAACCAATGTCTATTCAATCAATAAATATGCCTGTTATCGCCCACCAGGAACGAAAGAGATCCAGTTTATTGAGGTGTATGCATCTTGAAGATTTCTGTTGATGTTGATTTTGGAAGTGTAAAAAAGGGCATTGAAAGTACAAAAGAAAAAGCATATATGACTTTGAAAAATGATGTGATAAGAGACACGGACCCATATGTCCCATTTTCAAATATGCATCATACTCATTTAAGAGAAACTCCTGACATGAATAAGGAGCCAAAACAAGTCATATATGATACTGAATATGCTCAACGAGTGTACAAAGGTACTAGCATGAATTTTGATAAATCTAGGCATCCAAAAGCAACTGCCAAATGGTTTGAAAAATCAAAGAAAGCAAACATCAAGAAATGGATTAAAAGTGTAGAGGACGTGTTTAGAAATGGAAAATAAATCAAATAAAAAACTGACATATGAAGAATACAACAGGGTATTGGATTGTATCTATGACTTTTGCAAGAAGTTGGATATTCAAAATGTACAAAAAAACATGTGGAAATTAGATTTCTTTACTTCAAACAAGGATGACCAAATCATGGTTCAAAGAATATCTAATCGTGCTGAAAAAATAAATGAAAACATCATAGGAGGCTATACTGCGGTATTGCCTTTTTATATTAATTTTCAATCAGGAGCTAAAACTGAAAAGAGTGTCAAAAAAATTACGGATGTTCTGGATGCATTAGCAAACCAATTTGAAATGGAAACAATGAATAAATTTGAAAACATTGTTTTTCCTGAAGATATAGTTCCACAGAAATTAGAAATGATTGCCAATCCTGGTGTTGAAACCTATGACAATGGCATTGCTAATTTTTCAGCACTGTATCAATTAACTTACTACAAGAAAGGAGCGTTTGAATAATGGTACAAACATTAAGAAATACTGTAGTAAATCGCCACGAAAACCTACACTACGTCAAATTCGATGGTGTATCAAAACCTGTATTGGCTGGTACTGGTTTAACTGATTGGACTCAAGCTGTAGATCCTTCAACCGATGACGGACAATATATCAATGAAAAGACTTCTCACTCAAACATGATGGCATACACACCATCGGTTTCTTATTCAGGAGAATTGATTCCTAATAATGAATTTGTAAGACATATTTACGAGGTTGGTAAGAAAGAAGTCATTGGTTCCATGTTTGATGAATATGAAATTGAAACATGGGCACCTGTTGAAGGTTCAAGTGGAAGCTTTGCAGCACATCATAGACAATATGAAATTCAACCATCTAACCCTGGTTCTGGTGAGGGTGGAGGAAAAATTGCATTGGAAGGAACTTTTGCTCAAAAAGGTGCTTCCGAACACGGCCAATACAATGTGGCCACTGGTGAATTTACTGCAGGTGAATATGACTACACAACTGGTAAATTTACAGCTGCTTCACCTCAATCAGGTGCGTCATCTACACCAGCAGGCAAATAGAAATCAAATAGGAAAGGGATTATTACTATGTTAGAAATCAAGATTCAAGAGAATTTATTCGATGTAAAAATTAAAGATCGTATTTTCAGTATCGATGCTGACAATATCGATAATCATTTGCTGATTGACAAGTTCATCAAAAAATACAGAGGCAATCGTACAATTGACGATACCTTTATTGAAGACTGTCAATTCGTCATTGATGAATTATTAGGAAAAGGCTCATATGATTATCTTTTTGATAAGGATGATTTAAAACCTTACTACGTAATCCTAGCTCTTGCAGAAGAAATTCAAGCCAAGTTTGATGAACACGCTACGACTGAACGTCAAAAAGAAAAGCAAGACAGAATCAAAAATGAGCTTGACAGTTTAAACTCACTTACAAGGGAATTTGGAAACCTTCAAAAGCAAATGGATTACACAAAAAACAAATACGGGTTAAAAGATTATGTTAATTCTAGACAAAAGAGATCTTCAAAAAACAATAAGAATAGAAAATCAAGAAATAGAAATAAGAACTGATTTTAGAACATGGATTCAATTCTCTTGTATCGTTTCTGACAAGTATATTGATGAAAATTATAAAATCCCTATGCTGTTTGATTTGGTGATTCCAAACTATGAATTGTACATGGAAAATGTTGATTCATTGGAATTACTGAAAGGAATTCTTGATTTCTACAAATGTAATAAACCGGATAAACCTGAGAAGAAACCTAATAAAAAAGTTGGGTTTCTTTTTGATTATGATATGGACCTCATCTTTGCTGCGTTTATGCAGCAGTATGGCATAAATCTATTGAGAACCAATATGCATTGGTGGGAATTCAAAGCATTACTTAATGGATTGAATGACGACACCAAGTTCGTTCAGATTGTTGGATATAGAACTGCGGATCTATCGAAAATCAAGGACAAGAAGGAACGTGCAAAAATGAAAGAACTTCAAGATTACTATGCTATTCAAGAACAGGGAGACCCATTCCAAAGAACTCAGGAAGAAATCGAAGCAGAATTATTTGAATCGTTAGGAATTCCAAAAGAATAAATTAAAGGCAGGTGGTATGATGGCAGATGGCAAAGTTGTAATTGATTTAGAAATCAATGATAAAAACGTTGATAAGAAACTCAATACAGCTGATAAAAAAGTAGATAAATTTGCTAAAGATGTATCACAAAAAGAAGCTAAACCTAACGTTGATGCTGATACTAAGAAACTAGAAAAGAAGCTTGATGAAGCATCAAACGAGGTTGAAAGTTTTTCAAAAGAAGCTACTGACAACGCAAAAGTTGAAGGTAGTGCAAAAATGGACACTTCCAATTTTGAAAAGAGTGCCCAGACAGTAAAATCAGAAGCATCTGCAGTTGAAAAAGCTATAGATGTTGATGGTAAAGTTGATGTTGAAGATAAAGCAACATCTAAAATAGACAATGTAAAGAAAAAGATAGATGATTTCTTAAACAAAAAAAACAAGCCAAAACCTATTGAGCCTCCTGACTCTGATGATTTTGAGAAAAAGCTTCAAGAAATGGAAGATAAAATCAAATCATTCGGTGCAAAGATTGCAGGATATCTAGCAATAGGAGAAGCAATTAAACAAGGAACTGAAATTGGAAAAGAAGTCTATGAAGATTTTGAAGATTCAGTTGCACGTGTCAAAGGCGCTCTAGGAGAAACAGATGACCAAGCGAGACAGACTGCACAGGTCATCAAGGATGTTTATGAGGCTGGACTTGGTGAAAGTATGGATAGAGTTGCCGAAGCCGTTGTAAGAATCAAGCGAAATCTTGGTGAAATGGATGACGGAACTCTAAACGCTATTACACAACAAGCAATCATCCTTGAGGATACATTTGATGTAGATATGAATGAAACCCTTCGAGGTGTTAAAGGCTTGATGAAAAACTTTGGTTTAACTGCACAAGAAGCAATGGACTATATTGTCGCAGGAACTCAAGAAGGGTTGGACTGGACTGATGAACTAGGAGATAACATTTCAGAATATTCTGGAAAATTCTCTCAGGCAGGATATTCAGCGAGTGAATATTTTCAATTGCTAAAGAACGGTTCAGAAAGTGGTGCATATAACCTAGATAAGGTAAATGATGCCATCAATGAAGTAACTACTCGTTTAGCTGATGGAACTATTGAGGGTGCTCTAGGTTCATTTTCAAGCGAAACACAAAAGACATTCAAAGCATGGCAGGATGGAAAAGCCACTCAAAAGGATGTTATCGACAGTATCGTAAGTGACATTACTAAATGTGATGATCAACAAAAAGCATTGACAATGTCAGCTACTGCTTTCGGTACAATGGGAGAAGATGCCAATCTTACATTTGCTAAAGCGTTGAATAGTGTTGGAACTACTTTTGATGATGTTTCAGGAAAAGGACAACAGTTTGCTGATGAAACAACGACTCCAATGCAAGAATTGGAATCAAAAGTTAGAAAGGTCAAAGATCAGTTACAGCCTTTAGGTGATTTGTTCTATGATGTAGCAGGAGTTGCACTTGATAACTTTACACCATTATCAGCTGTTATTCTTACTGTAGCAACAGCACTTGCTACTTACAAAGGAATAGTTCTTCTCACCGAAGGAGTAACCAAGGGATTAGCATTAGCGCAGAAACTATTAAATGGCGAAATGAGGTTGAATCCAATCGGCCTAATTGTAGCAGCTATTGCTGCCTTGGTAGCTGGATTCCTTTATTTATGGAATACAAGCGATGGTTTCAGGTCGTTCTGGATAAATCTATGGAATTCTATAACATCAACATGCGGGCCTGTGATAGATACAATCGTCTCATTCTTTACTGAATCGATACCAGGTGCAATTGACACGCTTGTAGAGACTTTCAGCAATATCGGTCAAACGATTGTTGAATTTTTTTCTGGGCTTGGAGAATCAATTGCATCATTTTTTACTGAAACGATACCGCAAGCATTTGACAGTTTCATTGAAATATTAACAGGATTTATTAGCTCAGCAATCGAATTTTTCAATCAGTTGCCATACAACATTGGCTATGCGATTGGTTCGATAATTGGTTTTATCGTTAGCTTAGGAATTAAATTCGTTGAATTTTTAACGGTTGATGTTCCAAATTTCGTAACAGGTTTTATTTCTTGGATTTCTCAATTACCTGGCCAAATATGGACGTATATAACTGATATCATAGGAAAAGTAGCTGAGTTTGCTTTGAATTTGATTTCCAAAGGATATGAAGCAGGCTCAAACTTTGTATCAAGCATCATCAATTTTGTTACAGGATTACCTGGGCAAATTTGGAGCGTATTGTCAAATGCTATTGGAAAGGTTGCTGAATTCGTTGTCAAGATGGGTTCAAAAGGGATTGAAGCAGCCAAATCACTATGGGATGGAATTGTCAATACTCTTTCAGGATTACCAGGAAAGATGGCCGATATTGGTAAATATATCGTTGAGGGCATTTGGAACGGTATCAAAAATGCAAAAGACTGGTTGCTTGGAAAAATTGGAGATTTTGCAAAAGGTGTTATAGACGGCTTCAAAGGTGCACTTGGAATTAATTCGCCATCAAGAGTCATGAGAGATGCCATTGGTAAATTCTTACCACCAGGTATTGCTGTGGGGTTTGAAGTGGCCATGCCAAAAGCTCAAAAATCCATGAACAAAGAACTTGAAAAAATGACAAGTGACTTGAATGGTATCATGAACTTCAATTTGGATGATATCGAACTGAAAACAAATCTTGATATCGCAAGACAAACAGCATTTGAAAGCAATGTCACAAATGAATTAAAAATTGATTATGATAAGATGGGAAATTCAACTGCTAAAGCAATTAAAAACAGTGGAATGTCTTTCAAAGTAGACAAGCGTGAATTTGCCAGAATTATTTAGAAAGGAGCATTTATGAAAGTATATTATGTCAATTCAAACAATGAGCAAATAGATTTGTTAAGTGCTCCTTATCATATTAAAGAAACTGACTTTTTTAACTTTGAGTGGTCATATGAAACTGAAAATAGAAGAGTCACACGCTTTTATCGTGATGTTGAAACGAAAAAGATAAGTGTAGATATCTTTAGTCAAAATCAAAAAGACTTCTACAGTGCTCTAAATAGACTCGTTGAGATATTCGATGTAGATAACGTAAGCAATGCCAAAGGAAAACTTTTCTATAATGACTACTATATAGAGTGCAATATTTTTAAAAACCAAAAAGACATGAAGTCATATATTCTTCCATACGCAAAGGTAGATTTAACTCTGGTAACTGATTCAACTAAATGGATCAAGGAAGATACCTACCATTTTTACAGCAGTGGTGAAGGAAGAAAAGCTGGAACAAAGAAGTATTCCTATAAATATCCTTATATTTATGGTGCGAGTGAAGGACAAATGACAGTCAGAAATATTGGAGTCGTTGAAAATGATATTTTATTAAGAATATATGGTCCAGCACAAGACCCAGCCATTAAAATAGGCGACAACCTCTATCAAATCAATACGACGCTTGAAGCAAATGAAAGACTTGAAATCGATACGCTGAAAAAGAAAGCTGTAAAAATCACAGTACATGGTGATGAAATCAATGTTTTCAATGACAGGAACAAAGACAACAGATTGTATATTCCCATCCCACCTGGTACAAATATTGTCGTTTGGAACAATTCTTTTTCATTTGATATCGTTGTCTATGATGCAAGAAGCGAGCCAAAATGGGAGAGTGATGAATGATGATGGAGTTCATCTACACGGATCCTAACGGAATCGAACAAGGACCATTGTTAAACTGTAGCCTAGACTTGGAAATTGGAACATATGACAAAGCCAAGAACGACTTTGAAATAACTGTTTCAACGGACAGTTGGGACCGCAAATTGACATATGACAGCAGGTTTTATTGTGTCGGTACTGAATTTGGTGGGATAGTAAAAAGTATCGAAATAGATACTGAGGCTGAAGAAGTAAAAATAGGTGGTATATGCCCAAGAAAATTGCTAGCAAATGATATCATTCAGCCTAAAAAAAGAACTGATGAATACTATGAATTCATAGGTGAAGCAAACGAATGCATTCGAGAATATATCAATTCATCAACTGATTTTTTCAATTATATTGAAAACAAATCTAAATCAGTAAGTTTAAAAAAGAAACTGGCTGATTTTTTTGTTGTTTCACAAGAAAATAGTGGAATAACCATTAATTATCTGGCACGTTATTACAACACGTTGCAAGCATTTGAAACAATGCTAAATGATGCAAATGCCAAACTTAAACTTATTTGGAATAAAGATGGACAGATTGAACTTTCAGTTGAGCCTATTATCAATTATTCCGAAAAACTCCAATTCGACAATGATTACAATCTGCAGATTATTGCTAAAAAAGATATAAATCAATGTAATCATTGCATTGGATTAGGCAAAGGCGATTTGCAAGAAAGGCAGGTTGTTCATGTCTTTAAAATCAATGATCAATATTTAGAGTTGAGTGAAATTGATGACAGCTCTTTGATTCCAATTGAATTGAATACAATGACGTATGACTATTCAAATGTTGAAAGCGTTCAAGAACTGATAGATGGAACCAAAACAAAATTAAAAGAAGCACAGACTGATAACTCTTTAGAAATTACATTTGATAATTTATCTCCTGAAATTGGAGACATTGTAGGAGCAAAAGAATACATAACAGGTATTTCTATGCAAAAGCCTATTGTACAAAAAATCGTTAAATGTACGTTTGAAAAAGACTACACAGACTGTGACATTGATTACAAGGTAGGTGATTAGATGGCAAGTTCAAGTGATGCAGTTGAGGCAATTACATTGACAGGAAAAGAAGTATCTGCAAGTATCGATGCATATTTGTTTGATGCTCTATATTCAGTTGATGGTATTTTTACAAAAGGTAATCAAATGGAAGCTTCTATTGTCAGCAATAACAAAGTAAGGATTGCTGATGGATTGCTTATAAACCAAGGACATTTTCTTAGAATCAAACCAGGAATGTATTGCGATGTGCCAATTGAAAATGGTACTCAAAACATGAAACGTTGCGATTGTATCGTTGCTCAATTTAAAATTGATGAAAGCGGAGAATCACACGATATTGTTGTCATCCAAGGTACACCTGGAGAACAAGAAACAGTTCCGTCATTAACAAAAGATGATCTTGAAAACGGTGGTGCTTTACGTCAAATTGAATTGTTCAGAGTTCATTTGAATGGAATCAATATTTCAGGTGTCGACAGGATTGCTAGGACAGTCAATTCATTTAGTGATGCAATCTTTTACAAGGGTTAACATATGAGAATTATTGAAATCTATCTGAATGAAAATCAATCACATTCATGTACTAGAAATATCTTCTATGCTGGAAGAAAGTATGATAGCAACAATACAGCTGTCAAATTCACCAACAAAAATCTATTCATTGATGGCTGGAACTTCTACTTGAAAGTAGATATGGACGATGAAGTAACTGAAATACCATTACTTCAAAATCTATTTATCATTGGAGAAAATCTTACTCAAACAGCAGGGGTATTAACCTGTACATTGATTGGCAGAAACAGTGATGATAATTCTACTAAGACATTTGAACCGTTTAGATTGAAAATCGAAGATGTCGAATATGATCAGGATGATAAGGAACAACAACCAATGGATCCAAACATGAAGTTGCTGTATGAACAATTAATTAATTTAAAACAAGAATTACAACAAAAAGAACTTGCGACTCTTCCTGCAGGTGGTAATAAAGACCAAGTATTGCAAAAAGCAAGCAATATCGATTATGACTTTGCATGGAAAGATATGCAGGGAACAGCCACTGAAATGTCTGATGATGAATTAGACAATATGTGGGAAGAAGTATTTGAATAAAAAAATAAATAGAAAGAGAGATATATATTATGAGTTTTGTAAATGATTCAATTTTAAAATCAGCATTAGGAAAAATTAAAGCTTGGGGAGAAGGAAAATTTGTAGCAAAAGAAACTGGTAAAGGTCTATCTACAAATGACTATACAACTGCCGAAAAAACTAAATTGAGCGGTATTGCTACTGGTGCTCAAGCAAACAAAATTGAAAGTGTAAAAGTAAATGGTACAGCTTTAACTCCTGATTCATCGAAAGCGGTAAATGTTGATCTAACAGCTTATGCTAAATCAGCTGATGTAACAAAAGAAATCGCATCTGCAGTATCAGGAGTAACTCAAATCGATTACTCAGTTGTCGAATCATTACCTTCAACTGGTAAAAAAGGTATTATCTATTTAGTTGCTAATAGTGATTCTGGTAATAATATCTATGATGAATACATCTATATCAATTCTAAATTTGAAAAATTAGGTTCAAGAGAAATGGATCTAAGCTCTTATGCTAAAAAGACTGATATTCCAACAAAAGTATCATCATTAACAAATGATTCAGGATATCAAACTGCAACACAAGTAACTTCAGCTATCAATGCTAAATTAGTAGTAATGACTGATACTGAATTAAATACAATGTGGACTGAAGTATTTGGAGCATAATCAACTAGGAGGTCTTATATATGAAAGATTTCTTTAAGAGAGTTTTGTTTTCAAATGTAAGTGAGCACGCATCTTCAACAACTGTTTCAGCTAATAGCACTAAGTTTCTAACAAGTGATATTTTGAAAACTTTTATGACAAAGTTAAAAGATACGTTTGCTTTGAAGTCACAATTAACATCATTGCAAAAGCGAGTTGGACAGCTTGAAAAGACAGTCAGTGAATTAGAAACTGATTTAAAGGATGCAGTATATTACAAAGAGTAGATTTATTTCTGCTCTTTTTTAAAAGGAGAAAAATATGAAAGATTTTGAAACACGTGAGTGCGTTGTACACACACACACACACACGACTTACCAAAATTAGGAAAGGTACAAAGTGCCTTTTCTTATTCTTTAAAAAGATTGGCGGTGACAAGCATTTAGATTAGTTTTAATCTGAATGTCAACATGCCAAAACTTATTGATAAAGATGGAAATGAATTGCTTAATTTACAAATGTCTACAGATGAACATTGGACAGGAAAATATTGGATTGATGGTAAAAAGATCTATGAAAAAATCATTACATGGACTGGTCTAAGCGTTGGAGTAAGCACAATCAATCATTCAATCAGTAATTTAAACGAGTTTATTGATTATGAAGTTACATGTTCCAATGGAGAAGATTTCTATAGATTTCCTGTTGTTTATTATTCTGGTGGTAATACAGGAACATTCTACTGTACGTATTTCATTTTGAATGTAGCTAACATTCGTTTTGCTAACAATTACAGTTGGGCAAATTATAAATTTAAAGCAATTATTCGTTACACAAAAAAATAAAGGCACTAGTATCTTTTCTTATTTGATTTTTATTAAAAGAATTAAAGAAAGAGAGGATCATACAAATGTCAAAAATTAAAAAATTCGTGGGGGGGGGTACTGTTTACTAGCAATAGTAAAAACAGTATCCTTTTACCTATTACCTTTGACAAAGGAGGTGCAGTTGAATAGCTGTGCTTCTTTAAAAAGAGGTGTTATTTATGGCTAAATTTGTTAATTCTAACGGAGATGAAATCAATACGGATGTCGTTCTTTGGAATGGTAGTCATTTCGGCTATGGTCACGATTTAACATTAAATGATGATGCTTTGAAATTTAAAGAGTTAATCATAATTAGTGATAATAGCGCAGTTATTGCACCAATTATTGATGGAGAGATCATATATTCTGGTGTTGTTAACAACTGGACTGTTACTAATATGTCTTTTAAATATGATCAGGCATCAAAACTGTTACACATTGATAATTGTAGATGGACAAATTCATCTAACAATCAAGGTACAACTGTTACTAAAGTCATTGGAAGATATTAGTCATAAATAAAAGCTGTTCCATGATATGGGGAAATTTATTAAAAATGATGGGACTAAAATTCCAGTTGGTACTGTCCTTTTTGATGGTACAACTCAAAGTGATTTTATATTAACTGATGATATTTCTAATTATGACTATCTAGAAATCTTCTATAGAAGTCATAACTGGGTTAATCCTAAAAGTACAAGAATGTCATTAAAAGCAGGTGCAAGAGTACATTTATCAGATGTACATGCAGATGAAAATACTATTACAATATATGAGATGACTCTTGTTTTCAGTGGCAAAAACGTTACATTAAGTGGATGTACTAAAGTCGTTGGTGGTGTGTATATAACTGCGGTTGAAGGAACAATATACCAAGTAATAGGATACTGATTGCTAGCAAATAGGAACTTATGTCTCAATTTGTTAATGCAAATGGAAATACATTATTAAATCTTAAGTTTTCTTTAAAAGAACAGGAAACAGGGATGCAATGGATTGATGGTAAAAAAATATATTGCAAAGTAATACTCGTAAGCGGGTTTGATAGCAAGGATAAATATGTACAACATAATATATCAGATTTATACAGAGTATTGAGTTGTGATTTATTTATGAAAACGAGTGATGGAACAAACCACATGATACCGCGAGCACATCAAGATGAAGATCATGATGGTATTTCTATTCAAATAACTAAAACAAATTTAATATTGCAAGTTGGACAATCAAATGGTTTTGCTGATGCTACAGGATATGCAATATTGAAATATATAAAAAGCAAATAATTAAAGGACGAAAGTCCTTTTTTTGATGCCCTGGACACGGCTTAAAACTATCTAGAAAGGGTGATTGAATTGAAAATTAAAAAATATGATTTTAATCAATGGTTGAAAGCTGCAGGTATTAGAGCAATCAAAACAGTAGCTCAAACAGCAGTTGCGTTAATTGGAACGTCTACAGTGATGAATGAAGTCAACTGGGCAATGATCATCAGTGCAAGTTGTCTATCTGGTGTTGTTTCAATTCTAACAAGCGTTGCAGGACTTCCAGAGTTGGAAGAAATTGTAGATGAAAGTTAGGAGTGAAATCATATGACAGAAGCAGTTACAGTTGCTTTGATTTCTGGTCTATGTGTAGCTGTGCCTAGTGTAATCACTACAATGTTTTCAAACAATAAAGCTAATACATTAATGAATTATCGTATTGATGAGCTGACAAAAAAAGTTGAAAAGCACAATAACGTAGTTGAACGTATGGCGCTTCAAGAGCGTGAAACTAAAGCAATATGGAAAAGAATTGATGAAATCAAAGAGGAATTAGAGAAAGAGAGTGAATAGCTCTCTTTTTATTTTAAAAAAGGAGGTATTAACATATGGGATATGTTATGAAAAAAAATTTAGCGCGTAAAGAAAATTATGGTAGTCAACGTAATACAAATGATATTAAATGGTTGGTCATTCACTACACTTCTAACGATGGTGATAGTGATGAATCGAATGGTAAATACTTTGCTAGGGAAGTTGTTAAAGCATCTGCTCATTATTTTGTAGATGATGATTCAGTAACTCAAAGTGTTCCAGATAATTATGCTGCTTATGCGGTTGGAGGTAAATGTCAATCAAATCACCACCCATATTACAAGAAAGCAACAAACTCAAATTCGATCTCTATCGAAATGTGTGATAATCATAAGGACGGAGTTGTTAATATTTGTGATGAAACTCTCGCTAATACTTATGCTCTAGCAAGAGCTTTAATGAGCAAATACAATATCGACATCAACCATGTTATTAGACATTATGACGTAAATGGTAAATTATGTCCTAATTGTAATGGGTTATTAAATGACAATACATGGGCACAATTTAAAAACAATATTGTTAATTCTACTACTGGTCCATTAGGTTCAGGTGCTATTGTGCCATCGGTAGCAGTTAATAACAATAAAGATAGTATTATTAGTAGAGGTCAACAACACTCAATCAACTTTACTGGACATAGTATTGCTACAGATGGTATCTTTGGTCCTAATACACAAGCTAATGTCGCTAGGTGCTTCCAAGTTGCAATCAACAAAGATTATGGAGCTAAATTAAAGGTTGATGGTGCTTTTGGTAAAAACAGTAAATCGGCTTTAGGTAAACACTATGTCAAACGTAAAGAAACTCAATACATGGTTACAGCAGTAGAAATTGCGTTAATGTGTAGAGGATATGATCCATCGGGTGTTGAATGTCCAGGTAAATTTGGTAGTGGATTAGAAGCTGCAGTAAAACAATTCCAATCAGATAGAGGATTGAAAGTTGATGGAATTGCAGGAAGAAACACTATTTTGAAATTAATGGGTGTTTAGAATGAAAAGATTAAAGATTATCATCATTATATTACTTTTATTGAATATTTGTTTACTTGCCAAAAATACTCAATATCGTTCTCAAATCATAGAAAAAGATAATCAAATTGAGAAATTAAAACAAGAAAATTTGAAATATCAATATCAAATTGAAAAAATGAATGAACAATGGGGAGTGTACAGTAAATAATTAAGTAGTATAATTAAAGTTGTAAAAATTTAATTGTATTATAACTGATCCATACTTTAGTTAAATTATTCGACGTCAAGAAACAATTGAATATTTTACATTAAAAAAAAGCCTACTCAATCAAGAGTAGGTTCTTTTTTTATATATTATTTGCTTTTTCAATCGTGTCTTGCATTGCTTTTCTGATCACATCTGATTGTTTAATTCCAAGCTTTTTACAAGCTTCTTTGAATTCATCTACAAATTCAGTTTTGTACGATGCTTTTACTTGCTTCATGTTTTCTTTTTGCCATTCTCTCATGTATTTTGCTTGATCAAATTTTTTATTTTTCATAATTATTCCTTTCCTAATAAATAAAAGCCTAAAATCATTAATATCATTCCTAAAAACCAATAAGTTTTAAACAGTGTAAGGATAATACCTAAAAACAGAATTATTATTTTTATTTCTTTTTTCATATTATTTGATATAATTTAGATGAAGAAAGAGAGAAGAAGATTATTTCTTCTTTCTCTTCTTTGAACTCTTTTTGCTGACATATTTTGAACCGATGTAACCAACAATTAGAGTTGCTATGGGTTGGGCGAAGTTATTAAAGATTTCGCTCAATTTTTTTAAATCATCTAAATTCATATCCTTACCTCCTCTCTTTACAAGATTATCATAGCATAATAGTACCATTATGTAAAGGGTAGGAGGCATTTTTATGCATTTTTTAATTTCTCTATCCTTATTGTGTATAGGGATAATAATTACAAAAAAGCGATCAAATTTATTTTTGGCATATTTTTGACACATTTCTAACTTGCTATCTACTGGATAGCTACTGTATGTCTACTGGCGTTTTGGATTTTTTTATTAAAAACTGGCTAAAACTGTGACTGATACTCTACTGGATAGCTACTGTATAGCTATCGACATTTCAAAAGAAAAGGCATGGAAAGTCTTACTTGGACACAATAAAGATTTTCATTTATTTTTTTTGGATGAATATTTTTACCAAATTTATCAATCATATTGGAATAGACATTTGGTGTAAATTCAAGTTCAATAACTTCGATTTTCCCTTCACCATACATATAAGTCATATTATTGAGCTTCTTTTCAAATGAGTTTAATTGATAATCATCAAACTTTACATCACTATCTTTAACGATCTCAACATTTTTTACATAGTCTAAACGATATTGAATGCATGTATTTGGATCTTTTGCACCTTGACATAAAAGATAATATTCATTGTTAGAAAAGACAGTATCGATAGGAGCTAATTCGGTTAATTTATGTTTTTCATTAAATGTTAAAGAAGGTTTTTGATATTCAAAGCGAATTTTTTTCTTTTCTTTGATAGCTTTGGTAATGACTTCTAATTCTTGGTAGAAAACTTGTTCATTTTCATTTTTAACAACATGCAGATTTAGTCTTTTTTGAAAATAAGCTTGGTTATGAATACTAAATAGATCTTGCATTCTTTTTTTATAGTTTTCTTTTGTTTTTAAAGTAAAGAAATGAGAACTATAAACAAGATCAATAATCGCTTTGGCTTCCATTAATTCTAGATTTGGATTTTCATAATAAAAGTAATTATTTCTTCCTTCTTTATAAGTTTTAATGATTGTATCTTCATAATAATTATTATAGTTTTCTACAAATTTTTTAACGATTCTAAAGTCTATTTTAAAATCATAGCCTTTATCATAAATCAAATCTTGAATTTGATTAATCGTGATTGGATTTTTTTCATCACTATTTTTAATAATTAAATCAATCACAGATATATATTTAATATATGAATCATGATCTTTATTTCTATTCATTTAAATCACCTCGTATCAATATCATAAACGAAAACATTCGTTAATACCTGCTTATATAAGACGGTATTAGCTTTTTTATCATTATATAATAGATTCAAAGAAAAGGGGGATTTGCATGTTAAAAAGAATCATAAATAAAATTAAATATCATTTGATTAAAGAAATTGTTTTAGTAGATAGTGAAAATATTGGTTATCAAATACCAGAAGAAATACCAAAGCATACATTAGTTTATCTTTTTATCAGTGATCCATTTATTGATGAGAAGATAAAAGACTATAAAAATAATAAACATATAAAACTTATCAATATTTCAAATATCAGAAAAGAATGTATAACGAAAAATATTATGGATTTTTGTATTGTTGCAGAACTTACAAATTTACTTTCTTATGTTTCAAAGAAAACAAGAATTGTCATTTGTTCAAAAGACAGAGGTTATGATGCAAGTATCTTATATTTAAAAGAAAAATATCCAAAACAATTAGTTTCAAGACATCCAGGATCATTTTGTTATTACTATAACGAAGGAAATGAGGATTACCTTTCTATTATGTCAAAGATAAATGATTCTTTAAGAAAGAAAGTATTAAGTTATTCATGTATGGATTCTTTGAAAAATGCTTTAAGTAAAAATGAAAAGAAATTATTTGTTGTAGAAGAATATATTAATACAATTGGTATGGTTAAAACATTTATTGAATTTGATATTTATCAAATGAGTTATGAACTTTATTATTCTGGAACACATGTTAGATCTTTTGAAAATAAAGAGGATGTTTTCTATGAATATCACCAATGTATTGCAAAAATTCATCATATTTATGATAAATATGAATCTCATGAAAGATTTCTAAAATCAAGACATCTTCATATTAGACATTATATTGAAGAAGCATCAATACAAAATCTACCATTAGAAGAATGTTTAATTAATCATTTAGGAAAGGAACAAGGACATTCTGTTTATAAAGAATATGTTAGTTAGGAAAAAATATTATGGAAAGAACAATAAGAGTAACAGGTAAAGGAAAACTTGCAGTCAAACCAGATTTAATAGAGTTAACTTTATCAATAAAAGATATAAAAAAAGAATACGATGAGCTACTAAAAAGATCGTCAAGTGCGACAAATGAAGTAAAAGAATTACTTGAAAAAATTGGCTTTGAACGAAAAAATATCAAAACAAAAAGTTTTGATATCAATATAGAATATGATAGTTATAGAGATAAAAATGATAAATGGGTTGAAGAATTTAAAGGCTATAGCTTTATTCATAAAATGAAAATAGAATTTGAAGCAAATAATAAAATGCTAGGCCGTGTTTTATATACATTATCTAAAAGTACGTCTTATCCATCATTTTCTATATCATATACAGTATCAAATCCAGAAAAATATAAAAATAAATTATTAGAAAACGCCATTAATAATTCTAAGGAAAAAGCAATTGTTCTAGCAAATGCTTCAGGTGTTAAATTAGGAAATATTCTATCAATAGATTATTCGTGGAGTGAACTTAGAATATCGTCATCACCATTTGAAAACAAGAAATGGTTCTTTGAAGAAGATAATGATGAATCTGATTATGTAATAGATGTAGAAATAGATGATATAGATGTTACAGACACAGTAACAGTTATTTGGAATATAGAATAAAGAGGTGATAGACTATGTGGACAATATTTAAATTGTTTTTTTACATCATTATTTTGCCATTAAGAGCAATTTGGTGTTTGTTGATGTCACTGTGTGGAATGTATAAGAAATAAAATGTAAAGATTTAATCTAGCAATATGAGACAATTACTTAATAAAGAAAATGCATTTAAAAATTTCTTTTAATAAGGTATGATGTATTTAATAATAGTTAAAGCGGTAATAAAGATGAATACAAAAAAATACATGATCATTATAAAAGGTGAAATAAAAACAAGAGATGTCAAATTTTTGGAACAAGATGATGCAAGTCACAAAATGAATGTTACGTTTAATAATAGAAAAACATATTCTTATACTTTGGATAATGTTGAATTTCTAGAGAATCCTAAATTTCTTGATCCAAGAAAATATCATTTAAGTAAGGATGGAAAAAATTTTTTTAGTGTAGAAGCAATTTATGAATTTGTAGGGAAAAATGCAACTTATATTCATGTTTGTTTCAAAAATAATGTGGAAAGAGATTATTATAAAAGTCAATTAGATATTCAAGAATCCTACTTAAATAAAAAAGATGCAGCAAATGTATTTGATTATATTAAAGAAACATCAAAATTAAGTAATTTAAAAAATGAAAGTAATGGGGAACAATTGTTATCTAAAAAGTTTAAAAAAATTTCATTTCTTAGAAGTGATGTTGCACTTACCAAATATCTTAATCCAAAATCATTAAAAGAAAGTATTGATGGAGAATACATGCCTATTTTCCCATTTGGTTGTAATAATAGTCAATATGTTGCAGTTAAGCGAGCTATGGAAAATCAAATAAGCGTGATACAAGGTCCACCTGGCACTGGAAAAACGCAAACAATTTTAAATATTATTGCTAATATATTAATTCAAGGAAAAACTGTTCAAGTTGTTTCTAACAATAATTCCGCAACTGAAAATGTTTTTGAAAAACTCTCATCGTCAAAATATAATTTGGGATTTATTGTCGCAACGTTAGGGAAAAGTGATAATAAAACAAATTTTATTAATAATCAAAAAACAAATTACCCAGATTTTACGTCATTGAAAAGTGATGACATTCAAGATGATTTTATGCAACAGGTTCAAGAAAAATCAAAGAAATTAAAAACAGTATTTGATAAACAAGAAAGATTGGCACAATTAAATCAAGAACTGAATCGTCTTAAAATAGAACGAAAGTATTTTAATGAATATTTAAATGAAACAAATGTAACTGTGGATTATACAAAATATAAAAGAAGTATGAAGTCGAATAAATGGATGAAGTTATGGCAAGAATGCCAAAGTATTTCAGAAGTAAATAAGGATATTGATTTCTTTTTAAAACTTAAATTCTTTTTTAAATATGGTTTATACAATTTTAGTATTTATTCATTAGAAATATCTCAAATTATAACAACTTTCCAAGCTTTTTATTATGAAACAAGAGAAAATGAAATCTTAAAAGAATTGGATGACATTACAGCATATTTAAATAATACAAGTAATCATTTATTAGATAATTTAACAAATGATTCGATGAAATTCTTAAAAAATTATCTGGCAAACAAGTACGAAAAAAATACTTACAGGCAGTTATTTACATCAGAAGATTTCTTGAAAAATCCTTATGATATATTAAATGAATATCCGGTAATATTAAGTACAACATTTTCCTCAAGAGATAGTTTGAATGATAATGTCGTTTATGATTATGTAATTATGGATGAATCTTCACAAGTTGATATTGCTACTGGAGCACTTGCTATGTCCTGTGCTAAAAATATGGTCATTGTTGGGGATACAAATCAATTACCAAATGTTGTAGATAAACATACTGAAATACGAGCAGATGTGATATTTAATCAATACAATTTAAGCAAAGGATATCGATTTACAAACAGTTTTTTACAATCTGTTTTAGAAGTTATGCCAAATGTGACACAAACGATGTTAAGAGAACACTATCGTTGCCATCCTAAAATAATTGAGTTCTGTAATCAAAAGTTTTATCGAGGCAATTTGATTATTATGACAGAAGATCATGGCGAAAAAGATGTTTTAAAAGTAATTAAAACAGTAAAAGGAAATCATTCTCGAAATCATTTTAGTCAAAGACAAATTGATATTATAAAAAATGAAATCATACCAAATGATATTACAAATAAGAAAGAAACGGGTATCATTTCACCTTATAATAACCAAGTTCAGTCTTTGAAAGAACAAATAGATGGCATTGAACAAGCAACAGTACATAAATTTCAAGGAAAAGAAAAGGATACTATTATTATTTCTACTGTCGAAGATGAAATAACTGATTTTGTTGATGATCCGTATTTGCTCAATGTTGCTGTTTCAAGAGCAAAGAAAAAATTGATATTGGTTGTTACTGGAAATGAACAAAATAAAGAAAGAAATATAATGGATTTAATAGATTACATTCAATATAATAATTTTGAAGTTGTAGAGAGTAATGTTTATTCTATTTTTGATTATTTATATAAACAATACACAAAAGAAAGAAAGTTATTTTTGAACAAAAATAATAGAAAATTAGAATATGATTCAGAAAACCTAATGTATACTTTGTTAGAAGAAATATTAAAAAATGATGATTATAAAATGTTAGATTTTGTGTGCCATTTTCCTGTCAATATGCTTATAAAAAATCCTTATTTATTAAATGATGATGAGTGCTTATATGCTATGAATCCAGCAACGCATGTTGATTTTCTTGTTTATAATAGGATAAGCAAAAGAGCAATTCTCGCCATTGAAGTAGATGGCTATGCTTTTCATCAGAAGGAAACAGCACAAGCAAAGAGAGATTTGCTAAAAAATCATATTTTTGAACTTTATTATATTCCTTTATTAAGATTTTCTACAACAGGTAGTGGGGAAAGAGAAAAAATTATTAATATGCTAAATAAAATCTTAAATATAGGTGATTTAAAATAACAAGGTGTACTTTTTATTTTAAAAAAAGTGATATTCAAAAAAGAAGACAAATTGATGTTACTAGATTTTCATAGCTAAATAAAACTTATCAACATAATCATTTTCTATAGCTAAAAGTAATTCATCTTTATACTTGCTATCATTAATTAATTTAACTAGTCGAGCATTCCTTTCTTTTAAACTCTCTATTACATCTTGAGAAGGAATGATATTTGATTTTGATGAATTATTTGATTTGCTTGTTAAAACTAAGTTCCAAATATCATCACTGTACATGAAAGACCACGGAATGACATGATCAACAGAAATATCATTTTCTTGTAATACTTTTCCAGTATAAAAATCAATTGCCTGATAGTTATTGCTTTTTAAAAGAATATTTTTATATTTTGTTAAACTGCTTCTTTTAATAGTATTATCAGAAATGTCTTTTACTTTAGAAGCAATTCTTGGAGAATGATTAAATTTTTCAAGAAGTTGAGCCCATTTAAAATTAATAAGTTGAGATAAAACAAAACTATACTCTTTAAGCGATAGTGCTTGTTGTTTAGTAAAAGAAATAAACATGCAATTTTTATCTAAATAGTAAAGATCATATTCTTTTTTATTTGCTAATTTAAATCTCCAGGAAACATCATTTTTTAATGTTTTAGCACTGTCGTTGATAATTTTACAATATTGTTTTTCATGTTTTAAAATAGTCTCAGCTTTATCAAACCAAACAGGAACATGAGTACGTTGAATAGATTCATATAGATCAATTAGAAAATTGACATTTTGAACTAAAACGGGAATTTTCTTTTTGTTTGGACTTTGATCAAGATGAAAGAAATAGGTTTGATTCCAATAATATTTAATCATCTTTTTTGCAATATGCTGAAATGTAAAAGTTACTTGTTCATCTAATTGATTTGTTTCAAAACATAGTTCAATAATAGCTCTTCCCCATGCAAGTTTATATGTATTATCATTATTCATATTTTCTATAATTTCTAACCACTGTTTGATATAGCTGTTCATTTTATTTCTCCAAATATTTAATATTATTTCTTTATAAATTTTAACATAAAGAAAATAGATTTAAAAATTAATTTCTCTATATTTTGTTTAATAGTACTTTTGCATAATGCTATGATTAAGAGAGAAAAAGCAAACACTTAGGAGGAAAAAGTGTTACAGATAAGTTGATTGCTTATCATGTAGAACGTGCTAAGGGTGGCAATGGTTTAAATGCTGTTGAGGTTGCTGCTGTTGATAAAACAAGTGTACTTTTGGATTTTTATTTATAGCTAAAAATAAGTATACTAATGGCTTAAAAAAATCAAATGATGTAGTACATGATGTTAGTGATAAAACATGTATTCAACTTTGGCAAGGAGGTTTAGCTGTTGTTTTAGATTAAAAAGCAAAAATTCTAGTTCTAAATGATATACCATTAAATGCAGAATATACTGTGCAAGAAATTACTTTTGAAAGATTATTAGATATCATTAATAAGTTTGGTGAGGTAGCTAAATGTTCAGTTGAAGCTGGATATGGTTGTTTAGAATTTCATTGCGCTCATAATTATTTACCACACTCAATGCTTTCTAGTGAAATCAATCATCGAGGTGATTGACTTTGGTAAAGATGCCAAAGAATATGGTGTCGATGTTCTAAATATATCACGTGGAAATATTATAACAGCTGAAACTCTTTATGAAGTGGCTCCTGTAGATATTGAAAATGGATTCAATGTTGAGGATGCGCACGTATTCGTAAAGAAACAGAAATGCTTACAATGCCTTGTGGACGTATCAATACTCCTGAATTTGCTGAAAAGATATTAGAAGATGATAAAGCAGATTTAATTGTAATGGCGCGTGCGCAACTTGCCGATGCAAATTTTTGTAATAAAGCTAAAAATGGTCAAGTGAATCAAATTCGTTATTGTATTGGATGTAATCAAGGTTGTTATGATTACTTCTGTAATTCTTTGTATGATCCAAGTATCAAACATATTACGTGAATAAGAAATCCAGGATTATTAGAAGAAGAAACAGATAGTCTCTCTATGACTTCACATCCTAAAAAAGTTGTTATTGCAAGTGAAAAAGAATATTTATAAGATGGTGTTATTATGGTAGTTGTTTTAAATCAAATGACACAAGTGATTATGAAAAACTTGACATATCAACTCATATTATTGGTGAGTGTAAAAAAGCAAATGTTGCTTTGATGCGTTTAGAGATGCATATTATGCAGTATTAGATATTAATAAATAATAAAACAGGATGAACAACAATTGTGTTGTAATATTCCTGTTTTTAAATTATTTTTAGAATTAGTATAGAACAATTATTAAATATGATAAAATTAGATAAAAGAAAATTGATTATAATAGCTTAAAACCAAAGGAGATATGTCTATGTATTTTAAAGAACCGTTTGACAAAGAAAAAATTGAAAAACAACATGAAGAATTATTAAATATTTTTAAAGAAGATCTTTCAAATCTATCTGATAAAACAATTAAGAAACATATACAAAATGTTGATTTCTTTATCAATGAATATTTATTAAATCGTAATAATGCAAATTATGAAGAAGTTAATAATGAAGTTGATTTGTTCTTTAGAGATTTCTTTATTAGAAAATGTATGTGGTCTTCACCAAATTCTATAAAAGAAACAGCAGCTAGTTTTAAAAAGTTTTATAAATCAATGATGAATCATGATAAATTTAAAAAAGATGACTATGAATGTTTATGCGATACCATTAAAGATGAAATGAAATCTTGGCAAGAATCATGTGATTACTATGATAGTGGAAAACCAAATTGGGATCCGTTTAAATTTTAAAGGTAGGGTAATAAGAATTGTATAACGATAATATTGAAATAGAAAGTCCTTATGGACATATTACCATTAGCTATGGTCGACATGATAAGCATCGAGTAAGAGTTCTTGATATAGATGGTGGTATGGAATCAGCAACTTATATAGAAGAAGAATTACAAAATGAATTACTTTTTGAATATATGTATTTATTTGATTTAATGTTTGATGAAAATTATTTAGAAGATAGACAAATTAATGATGTTTTATTAATTGGTGGTGGTGCTTTTCATTATCCCAAATATTTTTTAGCACATCATCAAGGAAATATTGATGTTGTTGAAATTAACAAAGTTCTTTATGATATTTCTAATAAATACTTCTATTTAGAAGAAACTATTAATAAATTTGATAAGAATAAAAATAGATTTCATTGTTATTTTGAAAATGGAAGAGATTATATAAATAGGAACAAAAAGAAATATGATGCTATTTTAAGTGATGTCTTTATTGGTGAAAATTTAGTATTAGAACTTCATTCATTGGAAGCAATCAAAAGAATAAAAGAATCTTTAAACCCACAAGGAATTTATATAACAAATATCATTGGGTCATTAAGTGGTAAATATAGTCAAAATATAAAGAATGTTGTAAAAACACTCAAACAATGTTTTAAATATATTTATGTCTTTAAAGCACAAGAAAAGAATGAGCATCAAAAAAGACAAAACTTAATCGTTGTTGCAGTAGATCAAGAAGTTCATTTTAATATTGTAAGTTATCATAATATTAATCAAAAGAGATATCATCAAGGAATGATCAATCATGTTGATGATATTGATTATACAAATGGACATATTTTAAGAGATAAAAATTTATTATAATTATTGTTTTATCTTAAAAAATATGATAAGTTTAATCCATGGGAATGAGGTTCTCCCTCGATTTATATCGAAACCGCTATTTGGCTAATGACTTCTGTGTAATACACAGGGTGATTAGCTTTTTTTGTAGGAGGAAACATGGAAAATAAAAAAGAATTATTAAAGTATATGATATTTGCAGGTGTTATGGGAATCGTTGTAGGAGGTATTGATACTGTTTTTGGTAAAGGACTTATTTTAATAGGTGAGATACGAAATAAATATTTTTGGTATTTAATTCCTTTTTTACCAATTGCAGGAATAGTGATTACTTGGCTTTACTATCACTTTAATGAACTGAGTTTAAAAGGAATGACACTTGTCTTTGAAACAGGTCAACAAAAAAGAAAAGGGATTCCTTTAGCACTTATTCCTTTAGTTATGATTGGAACATGGTTAACTCATTTATTTGGAGGAAGTGCAGGTAGAGAAGGAGTGGCTGTACAAATTGGAGCGACGCTCTCTCATTATTTTACAAAATATTTTCATTTTCCTAAGAATGGAAAAGTTTTGTTGATTACCGGAATGGCAGCTGGATTTGCTGGATTATTTCAAACACCACTTACTGCTTTGTTTTTTGCTATGGAAGTTATGGTTATAGGTAAAATAGAGTATGAAGCTTTACTTCCAGGGGTTATAGCATCTTTTACTGCTTCTTATACGTCGCATTTTTTAGGATTGGAAAAATTTAGTGTAAATATTCAACAAAGTATTAATATGAATGATTTAAAAAATATGATGTTAATGATTTTAGTAGGAATTATTTTGGGAATTGTTGGAAGAATATTTTCAACGTCGTTGATTGCTTTAAAAACATTTTTTAAAAATAAAATAGAAAATCCCTATAAAAGAATAGGTTATATTTCTATTTTATTAGTGATAGGGCTAATGATTTTTAAAGGAAGATACAGTGGCTTAGGCACAAATTTAATTGATTTATCATTTTATGGAAATGTGACTTATTATGATTGGTTTTTAAAACTTATTTTTACTGTTGTAACTCTTGCAATTGGATTTCAAGGTGGAGAAGTAACACCCTTATTTTCAATAGGAGCAACTCTAGGATTTATACTTGCCCCAATTTTTCATTTGCCTATTGAATTATGTGTAGCTTTAGGATATACGGGAGTTTTTGCTTCAGCAACAAATACACTTTTAGCACCAATGATGATAGGTTTAGAAGTCTTTGGTGGGCATCAAATGATAGCATTTCTTATTATATGTATTTTTGCTTATTTAGTTAATGGAAATAAATCTATATATACTGCCCAAATCAAAAATTTCTAACAAACATTACATGATGAAAGGCTTTACATTTTGCTATTTCAAAGATAAAATAGTAATGGTGATGGAAAATGAAATTTGATGAATTATTTACAAAATTAAAGGTGAATCCATTAAAACTCATTGAGTCAATTGTTCATGCTGATGGATCATCAGTTATTTTGTTTAAAAATAGAAAAAGTGAAATCTTATATGTTAATGATCAGTTTTATCAAAAACATCCACAATTTAAAAATAATAAGGAAGCAGTTATTGGCAAAACTGATTTTGATTTGTTTCCGGATTCACAAGAACACGCTAAACAAGCTTTTGAAGATGAACAACGTGTCATGGAAACAGGAGAAGCAATTAATGTTGTAGAAACTGAAGGAAAAAATCATGATGGCTATACGATTATTGCACATACAAGAAAATATCCGTTATATGATAGTCAAGGAGAAACAATCGGTGTTTTTGTTATTACAGAAGATATGACAAGTGATGTAAAGGCACTTAGAGAAAATCAAGAAAAAGCCAAAATTTTAACAAAGCTTAATGTTGAACTTTCACAAGAAAACGCTATAGATGCTTTAACACAACTTTATAATCGACGTTTTATTCATGCAGAATTAGATACGTTGCATAAAGAATATTTAGAAAATAATACACCATTTTCTATTTTGTTATTAGATTTAGATAACTTTAAAAGTGTTAATGATAATTATGGACATCATATTGGAGATGAAGTTATTAAACATGTTGGAACTGTTTTAAATAATATTAAACATCAAAAATATCCAACTATGGAGCCATGTCGTTATGGCGGAGACGAATTTTTAGTTATTCTACCAGCTTATCAAAAAGATGGGGCAGTTTCAATTGCCAGAGATATTAAAGATGCCTTTGATCATGTTATTTTACATGCTGGTGCTTATCATGATATCGTAAGATTAAGTATTGGCGTTGCTGGTATTCGTGATGAAGAAACAATACAAGATTTATTAAATAAATGTGATCAAAGAATGTATATTTCAAAAAGAGATGGAAAACATCGTATTACTTATTGATGATAGTGTAAAAAGCTATCATCATTTTTTATTTTGAGATATAATAAAATCAACAAGGAAGTGATAAAAATGTATGAGGCAATCAAACAACTTGCAAAAAAATACCATCAAGAAACAATTAATCAGCGCCGAGATTTTCACCACTTTGCTGAAAGAGGCTGGTTAGAAATACGTACAGCATGTCAAATTGCAACTACTTTAGAAAACTTAGGTTATGAGGTTTTAGTAGGAAAAGAAATTATGGATAAAGATGCGCGTATGGGATTACCGCCAGAAGCAATTTTTAATATTAATTATTTACGTGCTAAAAAAGAAGGGGCAAATCCTAAATATTTAGAACAAGTTAAAAATGGAATGACATCTGTTGCAGGTATCTTAAAAAACGGTGTAGGGCCTGTTGTAGCTATTCGTTTTGATATTGATGCTTTAGGGCTTGTTGAAGATTCAACAGATGGGCATTATCCAAAACAAGAAGGTTTTTCTTCTTGTCATTTAGGAGCGATGCATGCTTGTGGACATGATGGTCATGCATCTATTGGTTTAACAACTGCTAAAATATTGATGGAGCTTAAAGAACACTTACATGGGACTTTGAAAATTATTTTTCAACCGGCTGAAGAAGGTGTAAGAGGAGCAAAATCCATTTGTGAAAGTGGTTTTTTGGATGATGTCGATTATATTTTTGCAGCGCATATTATGCCTCGTGTTAAAGATTACGATCTTTATTTTGGAATGAATGAATCATTTGCTACAACGAAATTAGATGTCATTTATCATGGAGTTTCAACACATGCGGCAGAATCTCCACAATTCGGTAAGAATGCATTGCTTTCAGCAGCTAACTGTATTATTAATTTGCATTCGATTCCTCGAAACAGTGATGGACAAACACGTGTCAATGTAGGAACGGTTCATGCAGGAACAGGTAGAAATGTTGTTCCTGATACAGCAAAACTTGAAATAGAAGTACGTGGTGTAACGACAGAATTAAATCGTTATATGGAAATTTATGCAAGAGATATTATTAACGCCTGTGCTTTGATGCATGATACTGTTGTTGAAATTAAACAAATGGGGAAAGCATTTGCTTTAAATTGTGATGAAGATTTTATGAATCAAATACGAAATATTTGTGTTAAAGAAATGCCCGATTTAAAATTACCTCCAGAAAATTTAAATCCATTAGGAGGTAGTGATGATTTTTCTTATATGATGGAATATGTCCAAGTTCATGGGGGTAAAGCTACTTATATGAAATTATTGACAGATATTACAGCTTCACCTCATAACACATCATTTAATTTCAATGAAGAAGTACTTAATAAAGGACCACGAATCATGGCGTCTATTGCTTATACATTATTAAAATAAAGGAGTTAACGATGATAGAATTCAAATATGATACACAATTATTAATTGAAGGAAAAAATTTAAATGAAGATGAAATTAGTGAATACTTTATAACACATTTTAAGGGAGATTGCTTGTTAGCTGTTGAAGATGATTAATTGATTAAAATTCATTTTCATACAAATGAACTATAGAAGGTTTTAGAATATTGTTCAACACTTGGTGAAATCTATGATATTGTTATTGAAGATATGGATTGACAATCAAGAGGATTAAAAGGATAAAGATGCGAAAGCATCTTTTTTAATAACTTAAAAAATGTTATAATTGCGAAGCTATTTATAAATAAAAAAGAGTTTTTAATGATTGGAGGTAACCATGGTTAATATATTTGATACATTACCAAGAAACTTTTTTAATATATTTAATACAGCTGATCGTGTTGTTATCAGTGAATGTATTTGTGTTCTTTATGAGTATATTAAGGATGATGCATCCTTTGCATCTTTAAAAGAAAACTTGATTTATGAGTTAACAAAATATTTTAGTAGTCACTTAATTGAACTTGAAGAACTTCAAAGTCAATCGCCAAGAGAGCGCGCACTTTATGTTTATCGAAGATTAAAAGAATGTGGATGGTTGAGTGAAGAAGTTGGTGAAAATTACCATGTTTATGCTAGTTTTGAAGATTATGCTATTAGTATTATTGAAACTTTAATGAATTTAGAAGAAGACAGAGACATAGAATACTCAAGTATGGTTTATAGTATTTATTCGCAGTTTAAAAATTTTGATATTGAAAATGGACATAAGATTCTTGATGCACAATATAGTATGACAAAAAGCTTAATGACAAAATTAAAAAATTTGAATACAAATATTAAGCGTTATATCAAACGTCTTGTTCAAGATAATATGAAAAATGATTTAAATCAAATTTTAGATTCTTTATTAAGTGATTATCAATTAAAGATAGTAGATCGTGCTTTTTATAATCTAACAACTAAAGATCATCCTTTAAAATATCGTAATAGTATCATTTCTCAAATTCAAAAAATCCAAGATGATCAAGCAACATCTGAAACGATTATAGGAAATATCATGCTTTCTAAAGATTTAACTTATCAAGAGGCAATGGATTTGTTTTATAAACAAACATCTTATATTATTGATGCCTTTGAAAGTATTTTAGATTTAATTAATGAAATTAATCGTAAAAATGAAAAGTTTGTTGCTTCAGCAACAAATCGTATTATGTTTTTAATGAATGTAAAAGAAGATATTGGTGGAAAAATCAATGACATCATTAAAGAAGGGCAAGAATGTCCAGAAGTGTTTGATCAAGTAGCAACGATTTCAATTAATAAATACTTAGATCAAAATTCTTTATATTTACCACGACAAATAAAAAAAGTTAAAAATACGGATTTGATTTTAGATACACAATTAGATGAACAAACACGTTTAATGGCGATTGAAAAACTAAAACAAAATGAAAAATATACAAAAACAGCCATTGAAAAAAATGTTTTACAATGTTTGGATCAACAAGAAACAATATTGGGTTCAAGCTATTATGATCAAAATAAAGATTTATCTTTATTTATTTTGACATGGCTTTATGGTTATAGTCAAAATGCTCGATATAAAATAGAACCACAAGAAAATATTATAAAGAAAGATCATTATCAATTTAGAGAATTTATAATAAGGAGAGTTGAAGATGAATAAAAATGAACTGATGAAAAATATGTCACAGGCATATTTGTTATTATCTGAAAAAAGAAAAGAAGAATTTTCACGTATTTTAAATCGGTTATTAGCGGTTAATTTTATTTGTGGTGGAAGAAAAAGAGATCGCGAAGATTATTATTTTATTAGTGAAAATGAACAACTATTTAAAGATTTTTTAATGATGCTTGATTATGATTTTCATTTATATAAAGCAGGCCGTGTAATCTATATCCATAATTTAAATAATTACAATCATTTAAATCTTAATCAAATGCAAACAATTGTTTTATTGTTACTTAGAAAACTTTATTTTCAAAAATCACAAGAGTTACAAGATACTGAATTTATTCATATTTCCCTTGGGGAACTTCATAGTGAAATAGAAGCAACTGGTATTTATAACGAACGTCTAAAAAAGACAGATTTAAAAAATATCTATCATTTCTTGTCAAGGTATAATATATGTGAACGTATTGGTGATTTAAACGAAGATGATACACGTTTAATTATTTATCCAACAATTAATTATATTTTACCAATTCAAAAAATAGATGAAATCAATCAACGTATTCAACAATATAAAAAAGGAGATCATGATGAAAACATTAACGAAAGTGAAACTGATTAATTGGCATACTTTTTCTAATGAAGAATTTGAAATCTATAAAAATGCCTTAATTACTGGAGAAAATGGAACAGGGAAATCTACAATTTTAGATGCGATTCAATATGTTTTAACTGCTGGTAAATGTAAATTTAATAAAGCAGCAAGTGATATTGGAAATCGTACATTAGAGTCTTATATTCGTTGTAAAACAGGAATTGAAGGGCATGAATATGCTAGAAATGGTGATGTGACAACCTATATTGCATTAGAGTTTTATGATGAAAAAACAGAAAAATATCAAATTATTGGAACTGTTATTGATTTACCAGCTGGCGGAAGATTAAATAGAGATTTTTTTCAAATTATTGATTGTAAAATCAGCGATGTAGCATTTATTGAAGAAAGAAGAGTTTTGACGAGAAAAGAATTTAAAAAAGCTTTAATTGATCATCAACAAACAGGTATTTTTAAAGATACAATTAAAGAAGGAGAAAGTTTATTTGGAAATGCTTTAGGTGTTAAAAGTAAATATTTTGATTTAGTAACGAGAGCACTTGCTTTTAAAGCGATTGATAATGTTTATCAATTCATTGTTGACTTTTTATTAAAAGAAGACTTTGTTGATATTCAAAATTTAAGAGACAGTATCAAACACTATAAAGTTCTTGAAGAAAAATTAAAAATATCTAAAAAAGAATGTGAATCATTAGAAGGTGTTGTAAGTCAATATGATACTTATATAGATACGCACTTTCAAATGGATGTTTTAGAATGTTTAAAAGAAAAATTACAAGAAAAGCAATTACAAGCTATTATTGATAATAGTCAAAAGAAATATCAAAAAATAAATGATCAGCTAAATTTTGTACAACAAAAACTTACACAATTAAATCAAGATGAAGAAACTTATCAAGAAAGATATCATCGTTTAGATGAATCATTAAGAGAAAACGAAACCTATAACTTAAAAAATGAATTACAAAAAGAAAGTGAACAACTCAAAAAAGAAAAAGAAAAAAAAGAAAACAGTTATCAAACTCTTATAACAGAAATTAAACAAGAAATACAATTATTAAAGAAAGTAAAAATACCAAATAGTTATATCCAAATTCTTCAAAATCAAGATTATCAAACAGAAACATTGACACATGCATTTAGAAATATTGTAGAAGAAGTTTCTAAAAGAACAAAGGATGTTACTGAAAAAATATCACATTTAAAAATTGAAATGACACAAACAGTTGATCGTTTTAATGAATATTGTAAAGAATATGATTCTCTTAAAGAAAATCAACTTTATTATAGAAAAGAAATTCAAGAATTAATTCAATTATTAAATGAAAAACTTACAAGTCATTATGGAAAAACCATTGAAGTTAAACCATTATGTGAATATATTGAAGTTAAAGATGAAAAATGGCGAAATGCATTAGAAGGATATCTTAATAGTCAAAGATTTGATTTAATTATTGAACCAGAATATTTTGAATATGCATTGCTTGTTTATGAAGAATATAAAAATAAAAGAGGTATATATGGTGTAGGAATTGTTGATGTTGCGAAAATGTCAAGATATGAAGATGTGGATGTTAAAGACACCCTTGCAAGTCAATTAGATTGTAAAAATACATATGCTAGATGGTATGTCAACATGTTGCTTTCTAAAGTACAATGTGTCGATGATGTTACACAACTTAGAAATTATGCTACAGCGATTACGCCAACATGTATGCTTTATAAAAATTATACAGCACGTGCAATCAATCCACGTATTTACAATAAACCATACATTGGATTAGGTGCTATTAAAATTCAATTAGCGACAATTGAACAAGAATTGGAAAACCTAAAACAAGAAATCAAATTACAAAAAGCAAATTATGAAGATTTAAAAAATGGTCAAGCATTATTAAATCAATCCAAAGCAGATCATATCTTCTATCGCTTAGATTTAATTGATGAATATCATAATTTGCTAAAAGAATATCAAGAAATTAATGATCGCTATGAAAAATTAATTTTAGATGATTCACTTATTTCTTTACAAGAAGAATGTGATGCAGTAAAAAAACAACTTGAAAAAACAAAAAGAGAAAAAGAAGACTCACTTATGAAAAAAGGAAGTCTTGAAAACAATCTAGAAACATTTAAAGAACAACTTGAACAAACTCAAGAAGAATATCAATTATTACATGAAAAAATAGTTCAATTTGAAATGGAGCATGTTGATGTTACTCAAGTAGCTGATCAACAAGTCGTTATTTATTTAAAACGTTTTTCTAAAGATTTTAATGGTATGAAAAATGATATTGAACAACAAGGAAATGGTTATCAACGAAAGGCAAACCAAATTGAAAATCAAATAGTCATGAAAATGAAAGACTATAATGATGCATATAATATTGGTTTTGAAAATGCTTTAATAGATATTGAAAGTTATAAACAAAGATACCATCAATTAAAGGAGATGGATATTGTTTCTAAAGAAGAAAAAACAAGACAAGCAAAACTAAAATGTGAAGAATCATTTAAAACATCTTTTATTTCTGGATTAAATGAAAAAATTGAAAATGCTAAAAAAGATATTGCTGAATTAAATAAAGGATTAGCACAAAGAGATTTTAATGGTGAAACCTATGAATTCTGTGTTTCACCAACTTCAAGAGATGATTTTAAAGAATACTATAAGATCATCCAATCAGGAAAAGAATATATGGTGAATAATCTTTTATCTGAAACATTAAGTGAAAGTCAAAGAAGAATTATGGATGATTTATTTATTAAATTATCTTCTGTAGAAAATGATCAAGAAACGGAACAAATGTTGATGGAATATACAGATTATCGTAATTATTTAGATTATGATATAAAAATTAAATATGCAAGTGGAGATTATGCATATTTTTCTAAAGTCAATAAAGAAAAATCTGGTGGAGAAACACAAACACCATTCTATGTCATTATGGCAGCAAGTTTTGAACAAGTTATTCGTAATAGAAATCAAAATGAGGATTTTGGTTGTGTTGTTATTTTTGACGAAGCATTTAATAATATGGATGAACAAAGAATACAAGAAATGATTAAGTTCTATAATGAACGTGAAATACAAACATTTATTGCTGTACCACCATCAAGAGCAAGTACAATTATTCCTTATGTTAATACAAGATTGCTTGTCATTAAACAGGGACAACAATCGTTTGTCGAAGGATTTAGAGATGAATGATTATCGTCAATTGATCTTAACTGAGTTTATTGATCGTTATGAAAATAGTAGTTACTATAAAGGTAAAAGAGATGGTCCAAGGAAAATATCTATTGTATTGCATAAAAGATTTCCAGAATATGGACAAAGCTTCTTTTATGAAATTACTGAAGAACTAGAAAATATATCTTTTCAATTAAAAGAAGAAGGATTAGTTACTTTTTCTAAGAAAAGTATTCCAGGAAATAGAGAAATAATTTTAAATCAAGAAGAAAGCAGTATTAAAAAAATATATCAGGAACTTAAAAGAATCTCAATTAAAGAAAAAATAATGAATTATCTACATCAGCTTGATGAATATCATGTAGAAGGATTTGTGAAAGACTTTATTGATGAAATGAAAAAGAAAATCATGTATGATCAAAGTCTTTCTCCTTATTTAAAAAGTTATGATTTAGAAGATTTAGATTCTGTTATAAAAATACTTAATGGAATGTATTATCAAGATGAAGAAATTTCATTTAGAAAATTTTCTGAGAAAATATTAAATGATACTAAGAAATTAATAAAGTATAAAAAAAAGAATATTACATATTGTACATGATTTTTATGATGATTCTTTAGAAAATGAAGATGAGGTCTTTGAAACTTTTTACATTAGAAAGAATCCAGCTTATGTTTACATTAGAGGAAATGCTATTTTTAAAATTAATAATCAACTGATTGATTCAAAACAAATGAAGCAATATTTTGTTTTACCAAGTTTATGTATTAAAGATTTAACAATTCAAAATATTGATGCAAAACAAGTAATGACAATTGAGAATTTAACATCTTTTCATGATCTTTCTTTAAATGATAATTTTTACATTTATACAAATGGTTTTCATAATCATGCGATTCAACAATTTTTAATAAAGCTTTCTGATTTTTTAGGTGATGAAGTGAATTATCTTCATTTTGGTGATATTGATGCTGGTGGTTTTCATATATATAACGATTTGTGTAAAAAGACACATATTCCTTTTCAAATGTATCATATGGATGTAGATACGTTAAAAAAATATGATACATATACAAAGAAATTAACTAAAAATGATAGAAAAAGATTAAAATCTATGAAAAATAATGAAGTTATTACTTACATGTTAAAAAATAATGTCAAGTTAGAACAAGAAATAGTAGGAGATAGCTTTAATGAAAGGTGAAACACTAATACGTTTAGAAAGTTTACAGAAGATTGTCTTTCATTCACTAGCTAATTTGGCTAAATCTATATCTATAGAGACAAGCAAACTTTAAGAATGCTACCAATGGGATGATAATAATTACGATTTACAGCAGATAAAAAAAGAATTAGCAGATGTGATTATTTATTGTCAAGATTTATTGGATTGATTAAATCTAGATGTAGATGAAATTGTTCAAATGAAAATGGTAATGAATGAAAAGAAATATCCAATTAAATAAGAGTTGAAAAATGGCAGAATATGTCATTTTTTTCTTATTTTGTGATTATTTGCAAAAAAATGTAATTCAGTATATAATTTGCAAGTCACTAAGGAGGAAAAATATAATGGGAGACGCTATCAAATTAATCGGGATAGTTATTGTTATCATTGGTTTTGCTTTAAAATTTGATACATTAGCTACCGTAGTTGTTGCTGGTATTGTTACAGGTTTAGTTGGTGGAATGTCTATTATGGATATTTTATCAACACTTGGCTCTGCCTTTTTAACAAATAGAACAGCAACATTATTTATTTTAACATTGCCAGTTATTGGATTATGTGAACGTATGGGTCTACGTGATAAGGCCGTTGATTTTATCAGTGGCATTAAAAGTGCGACTACAGGTAGATTATTATCTATTTGGCAAGTTATTCGTACTATTGCTTCTGCATTTTCATTACGTATTGGAGGACATCCACAATTCATTCGTCCTTTAATTAATCCAATGGCACAAGCATGTGCAATTGCTAAATATGGGGAAATTGATGAAAAAACTGAAGATGAAATTAAAGGGATGGCTGCAGGAACAGAAAACTATGGAAATTTCTTTGCTCAAAACTGTTTTATGGGCTCATCAGGAACTTTATTAATTGTTTCGACTTTAAATGAAATCTTCAAATCAAACAATATTGCTCAAGAAGTAACTGCTAATCAAATTGCTTTAAATTCAATTCCAATTGCTGTTATTTCAGTTATTGTGGGTATTGGTTATGCTTTATGGTATGATCGTAAATTAAAAAAACGTTTTGGTAAAAAGCAAGGAGGAGAAAAATAGTATGTTAGAAATAGATTGGAATACAAGTACAATTTTAGCAGAAGTTTTCTATTGTATTATTGGACTTATTTTTGCTTTTACTGGAGTCAATGCTTTAAAAAATAAAGAAGTTGAAAAACGAACAACAACAGCAATCTTTTGGTTTATTTTAGCTATTACTTTCATTGCTGGGCCTTATATTCCTACATGGATTACAGGAGCATGTATTATTGTTTTAGCTATCTTAACTGCTGTTGGTTTAGTACAACCAGCAGCAATGCATATTCCTACTGCTAAAGAAACAAGAGAAAATGCAGATAAATATGGATATAAATCATTTATTCCACCTGTTGTTTTAGCTTTATCAGCAGTAGTTGTGGCTACATTCTTTACAGATTTAGGAGCAAACAATGCCATTGGTATTAGTGCTGCTATTGGTTTAATTGTTGCTTACTTTATTTTCAAACCTAAATTTTCTTTACCATTTAAAGATGGTATTCGTTTAACTGATAATGTAGGAACTACAGGTATTTTACCTCAAGTTTTAGCTGCATTAGGTTCATTATTTACAGCTGCAGGAGTAGGTGCTGTTATTGCTGCAGGAGTAGGTGCTATTATTCCTGAAGGAAATCATTTTATTGCCGTTGCTGTTTATTGTATTGGAATGGCTTTATTTACAATGATTATGGGTAATGGTTTTGCTGCCTTTGCGGTTATTACAGTGGGTATTGGTTATCCATTCTTAATCGCTCAAGGTGCTAATCCGGTTGTTGTTGGTGCTTTAGGTTTAACTGCAGGATATTGTGGTACATTAATGACACCAATGGCAGCAAATTTCAATATTATGCCAGCGGCTTTATTGGAAACAAAAAGTAAATATGCTATAATAATTTCACAATTACCAGTTGCATTAATTATGTTAGCAATACACATTGTTTTAATGTATGTATTAGCTTTCTAGGAGGAAATGAAATGAAATTATTATTAACTGCATTTGATCCTTTTGGAGGAGAAAAAATCAATCCAGCTTTAGAAGCTGTTAAACGTGTTCAAGACAAAATTGGTGATCTTGAAATCGTTAAATTAGAAGTACCAACTGTTTTCTATAAATCAATTGATACAGTTACAAATGCTATTGAAAAAGAACATCCTGATGTCGTTTTATGTATTGGACAAGCAGGTGGAAGATTTGACATAACACCAGAAAGAGTTGCTATCAATATTAATGATGCACGAATTCCTGATAATGAAGGCAATCAACCATTAAGTGGACCAATCTTTGAAGATGGAGAAAATGCTTATTTTTCATCTTTACCAATCAAAGCGATGGTTGCTGAAATTAGAAAAGCAGATATTCCTGCAAGTGTTTCCAATTCGGCAGGAACTTTTGTATGTAATCATCTAATGTATGGTGTTCTTTATACAATTGCTAAAAAATATCCATCAATGTGTGGTGGATTTATGCATGTACCATTTATTACAAGCCAAGTTGTTAATCGTCCAACGAATACACCAAGTTTATCACTTGATACAATTGTTAAAGGAATTGAAGCTGCTTGTAAAGCCATTGCTGAAAATACAGAAGATATTGTTGCTATTGAAGGGCATACACATTAGTTATCAAAAACTAGGGTTAGAAATAATTCTAGTTTTTTTATTTTGTCTAAAATATTTTGTTGAAATTTGTAAGATAATCTATTAAATTATTTATAGGGTTATTCTCATTTGAAAATAACGGAGGGCTTATGTTAGATTCATATCAAAGAAAAATAGATTATATGCGTATTTCCATTACAGATCGTTGTCATTTTCAATGTGCTTATTGTAAAAGTGATCATCCACAAAAATTAAAACATCAAGATATTTTATCTTATGAACAATTATTACTCATTGTTGACCAAGCTATCCAATTAGGAATTAATAAATTTAAAATTACAGGTGGGGAACCAACAATTAGAAAAGATTATCTTTTCTTTATTAAAGAATTAAAGAAAAGAGAGGTAGAAGTAACTTTAACGACGAATGGTTCTTTATTTACTAAAAAAGATTTAGATTGTTTGAAAGAAATAGGAATAGATGGTATTAATTTTTCAATAGATACACTAGATTTAAGAGAATATTTTTTATTGACGCAACAAGATTGTTTGGAAACAGTTTTAGATAATTTGTTTTATGCTTATCAACTTAAAATTCCTGTAAAAATTAATTGTGTGATGGATGATACTTTTCATTTAAAGCGTTTGAATGATCTAATGGATTTGATTAAGGATAAAAAAATTGCAGTGCGTTTTATTGAACTCATGCCTTTAAATAGAGAACAACGAAATCAAAAAATAAAAGATGTTATAAAGTATTTAAAGGAATATCCAATTCAAGAATATCTAGATAAATTAGGAAATGGCCCAGCACATTATTATACGATAGAAGGTTATGCTGGTTATATTGGTTTTATTGAAGCATTACATTATAAGTTTTGCCACCAATGTAATCGTCTTCGTTTAACAAGTACAGGAAAGATCAAGCCATGTTTGTTCTATGAAGAAATGTATGATTTGAAGCCATATCTTAATAATGAAAAACAATTGCGTTTACATCTTGAAAAAGCAATTAAATTAAAACCAAAAGAACATCATTTCGAAGAAAATATTTCTTATACAAGAATGAATGAAATAGGAGGATAATATGGATTTTACACACTTTGATGAAAATGGAAATGCTATTATGGTGGATGTGTCTTCCAAAGACACCACTCAAAGAAGTGCTATTGCTTATGGTGAAATATATGTTGGTAAAAAAATACTTGAGAAAATTGAAAATCATCAAATGAAAAAAGGTGATGTTCTTTCAGTGGCAAGAATTGCTGGAATTATGGCAGTAAAGAAAACGAGTGAGATTATTCCTTTATGTCATCCTTTACTTTTAAGCAAGATTACAGTGGACTTTAATATTAATCATGAAAAAGAAGTGATTGAGACTTATTGTAAAGTTACATGTCTAGGAAAGACTGGGGTTGAAATGGAAGCACTTCATGGCGTGAGTGCAACCTTACTTACGGTTTATGATATGTCGAAGGCTGTTAGTAAAGAAATGGAAATTAAAAATATTCATTTAGTTAGTAAAAGTGGTGGAAAGAGTGGTGATTTTAAGTGGCAGGAAAAGTAAAAGCAATCTGTTTAAGTAAAAAAAAAGGTACAGCAAAAATACCTGTTGAAAAAATTGAAGTTATTGAAAATTATGGTTTTAAAAATGATGCACATGCGGGTTCTTGGCATCGTCAGGTTTCCTTGTTATCTTATGAAACAAGAGAAGCGTTTAAACAAATGGGTTCTACTGTTGAAGATGGTTCTTTTGGTGAAAATTTACTTATTTCAGGAATTGATTTTAATGCAATTGAAGTAGGAACCTGTCTTAAAATTGGTGATGTTATCCTTGAAATTACTCAACTTGGAAAAAGCTGTCATAATCACTGTGCCATTTATCATCAAGTAGGAAAATGTATTATGCCCACAAATGGCTTATTTTCACGTGTTTTAAAAGGAGGAACGATTCAATTGAATGATTCAGTTGAAGTTTTAAAAGAAAAAGATAAACGTTTACGTGTGGCAATTTTAACACTTTCTGATAAAGGTAGTCAGGGCTTAAGAGAAGATTTAAGTGGTCCTTACATCCAAGATTATTTTAAAGAAAGAGGCTATTATGTCACTTCTTATGAAATTCTTCCTGACGAACAAGCTTTAATTGAACAAGCATTGATTAATTTATCAGATCGTTGTCATAATGATTTGATTATTACCACTGGTGGAACAGGATTAAGTATGCGAGATGTTACTCCAGAAGCCACACTAAAAGTAGCAACACGAAATGTACCGGGTATTAGTGAAGCAATTCGCTATGAATCAATGAAATATACTAATCGTGCCATGCTTTCAAGAGGCGTATCTATTTTAAGAAATCAAACATTGATTATTAATTTGCCAGGAAGTTTAAAAGCTGTTAAAGAAAGTTTAGATATTATTATTGATCCTTTAAAACATGGCTTAGAAATTTTAAAAGGAGAGGCACATGATTGTGCTCGAAATGATGGTTGATTTATCACCTCTTTATATTTCTTTAAAAACAGCAATTATTACAATTATCATTACTTTCTTTTTCGGTTTATTTCTTGCAAAATGGACATTGAATCGAAAACATGATTTAACGAAAATTATTTTAGATGGTATTTTTACCATGCCTCTTGTTTTACCACCAACTGTTATGGGATTTTTCTTACTAATGATCTTTGGGGTTAATCAACCGATTGGAAAACTTTTCTTCCATGTTTTTCATTATAAAATTGCTTTTAGTTTTTCAGCAACAGTTATTGCTGCTGTCGTGATTTCTTTTCCTCTAATGTATCGTAGTGCCAAAGCGGCCATGGAACAAGTAAATCATGATTTGATTGATGCAGGAAGAACACTAGGAATGTCAGAAAAGCGCATTTTCTTTACAGTCATTTTACCTGAAGCTATGCCAGGTATTATTAGTGGGGGTGTTCTATCTTTTGCAAGAGGTTTAGGGGAATTTGGAGCAACGGCTATGCTTGCAGGAAATATAGTTGGAAAAACAAGAACTTTACCTATAGCGGTCTATAGTGAAGTTATGTCAGGAAATTACGATAATGCAGGTGTTTATGTTTTTATTATTGTTGTTATTTGTTTAATAGCTGTTGTTGGTGTCAATATTTATCAATACTCTCTTAAGAAAAAAAGGAGTTTTTAGATGAAATTAGAAGTTGTAATTTTTAAAAAGTTGGCAGAATACGACTTAGATGTATGTTTTGAAAGTCATGAAGACCGACTTGGCTTAATGGGACCAAGTGGAAGCGGTAAGAGTATGGTTTTAAAATGTATTGCTGGAATTATAACACCTGATGCAGGACGTATTGTTTTAGATGATGAAGTTTTATTTGACAGCAATTTAAAAATTAATATTTCCCCACAAAAAAGAAAAATAGGATATATGTTTCAAAATTACGCATTATTTGATCATATGAATGTTTATCAAAACATTGCTGCGCCTTTAAAAGCACATCATGAAGATAAACAAGTGATTAAAGAAAAAGTTCAACAAATCATGGAAGACTTTCAAATAGATGATTTACAAAAAAGATATCCTCGTCAATTAAGTGGGGGACAAAAGCAACGTGTAGCTTTAGCACGGTTACTTGTTTATGATACAAAGCTTGTTTTATTAGATGAACCTTTTAGTGCTTTAGACGAAACATTGAAAGAACAGTTACTTAATGAAACAAAGAAAAAACTTATTGAGTATCAAAAAAAATGTCTGTTTGTAACACATAGTCCAAAGGAAATAGAAATGATGTGTGGTAATAAATTAAAAATAAAAAGGGGGAGATTGGAAAAATGAAAAAGTTATTAAGTTTAATGTGTAGTTTATTAATAATTGTTACTTTATGTGGTTGTTCCTCAACTCAAGATCAACAAGAAGAAGTAACATTAACACTTGCTGCTGCAGCAAGTTTGGAAAATACGTTTGAAGACAAACTCATTCCTGAATTTGAAAAAGAAAATCCAAATATCAAAGTTCAAGGAGTTTATGATTCAAGTGGTAAATTACAAATTCAAATTGAAAAAGGTTTAAAAGTAGATGTTTTCTTTTCGGCAGCAACAAAACAAATGGATGCTCTAGTTGATGAAAAATATATCAATGATAAAGATGTTGTTAATTTATTAGAAAATAAACTTGTTTTAATTACTGGTAAACAAACAACAACGGAAGTAAAAGGTTTTGCTGATATCGCAAAAGCAGAAACAATTGCGATTGGTGATCCTGAAGTTGTACCTGCTGGTCAATATGCAAAAATGGCATTAACTCATTTAGGATTATATGATGCTTTAACTTCAAAATATAGTTTAGGGGGAAATGTTACTGAAGTGTTAAACTGGGTTGCTTCTTCTTCAAGTGAAGTAGGTATTGTTTATTCAACGGATGCTAAAAGCAGTAAAGATGTAAAAGTTCTTGCAACATGTGAAAATAGTTTATTAGATGAACCTGTTATTTACCCAGTTGCAAAACTTGCTCAAACAAAACATAGTGATGAAACTGAAAAATTCATAAAATTCATTCAAAAGAAATCTTCTTTAAAACAATTTGAAAATTACGGGTTTACTGTTAATAAATAATATGAAAGAAATTAAAACAGAAGATGCCATTGGCAGTGTTCTCTGCCATGACATCACAGAAATTGTAAAAGACCAAAGAAAAGGTCCTCGTTTTAAGAAGGGCCATATTATTAAAGAAGAAGATATTGAAGTATTATTGAATTTAGGGAAAGAACATCTTTATGTTTTTGAAAAAGATGAAACAATGATGCATGAAAATGATGCAGCAGAAATATTATGTAATCTTTGTTTCAATGAATATATGAAAAAAAGCGCTATTAGTGAAGGAAAGATTGAACTTACAAGTACAATTGATGGATTGTTTAAAGTAAATCGAGAAGAACTTTTTAAGGTCAATTCTTTTGGACAAATGATGATTGCGACAAGACAAGGTAATGTACCTGTAAAAAAAGGGGATAAACTTGCAGGCATGCGTATTATTCCACTTGTTATTGAAAAAGAAAAGATGCAACAAATCCAAGAAATAGTTCAAAAACCTATTTTAAAAATCATGCCTTATCAAATAAAAACAGCAGGAATTATTACCACAGGTTCAGAGGTTTATAAAGGGAGAATTAAAGATACATTTACGCCAGTCATCGTAGAAAAATTAAAAGAATACGGGGTAGAAGTTACTTACCATAGTTTATCATTAGATGATCATGAAATGACAACTAGTAAAATCAATGAAGCCTTAAAACAAGGAGTGGATCTTGTTTTATGCACAGGAGGAATGTCTGTTGATCCTGATGATAAAACGCCACTGGCGATAAAAAATACAGGTGCAAAAATTATAAGCTATGGGGCACCTGTTCTTCCTGGAGCAATGTTTTTATTAAGTTATAAAGGCGATGTTCCGATTGTTGGATTACCAGGATGTGTCATGTATTCACGTCGAACAATTTTTGATGTTGTTTTACCAAGACTTCTTGCTAAAGATTTAATTACCAGTGACGAACTTGCTTTGCTTGGTGAAGGAGGACTTTGTTTAAATTGTCCTATTTGTACTTTTCCAAATTGTGGACTTTCGAAAGGATAAAAATGACTTATAAAAATCCACAAAAATTTGATTTAAAGATTCGTCTTTATAACCAAGAAAAAAGCTTTGGTAAAGGTGTTTATGAACTGATGAAAAAAGCGCAAAGTTTTGGTTCCTTATCAGGAGCTTACAAAGATATGAAAATGTCAAATTCAAAGGCATGGAAAATTTTAAAAAGAGCGGAAGAGGATTTAGACATGCCTCTTGTTGAACGTATTAGTGGTGGTAAAGATGGTGGTGGTAGTAAACTTACTCAAGAAGGCGAAGAATTGTTAGACAAGTATGAAAAATTTATTCAAGAAATGAATGAATATGCGAAGATTCGGTTTAAGGAGATTTTTGAAGATGAATAAACAGGAATATTTAATTATTACTTTTCATTCATTAGATGATGCAATGGATTTAGACGCTAAACAAACAGCTTCTATGAAAGGACGTCTTATTCCTAAACCATCTGTTATTGATGCAGGATGTGGTATGTGTTTTTCTTGTCAGAATAAAGAAGTGGAAAAGTGGAAGATTTTTCTTGAAGAAAATCAAATTCATTATGAAAAAATAGTAAAGGTTGTGTTTTAAATGAAAGAAAAGCTTTATTGTAAAAGTGGTGGCTGTAGTGCTAAATTAGGCGCTAAAAAATTAACTCATATTTTAGAGAAAATTGAGAAATATCCCAATTCTAATTTACTTGTTGGCTTTGATAGTCATGATGATGCCTCTGTTTATCAAATAAATGAACATCAAGCCATTGTTTCAACACTTGATTTCTTTCCACCAATGGTAGAAGATCCTTATTTATTTGGACAAATTGCAGCAACGAATGCTTTAAGTGATGTTTATGCTATGGGTGGAACTCCTTTGACAGCTTTAAATATTGTTTGTTTTAACGATCAAGATGATTTAAATATTTTAGGAAAAATCATTGAAGGTGGAAATGATAAACTAAAAGAAGCAAAAGTTGTTTTATCAGGAGGACATTCCATCAAAGATGAATCAACAAAATATGGCTTAAGTGTTACCGGAATAGTAGATCCAAATAAAATGATTCAAAATAATGGTGTACAAGTGGGAGATACATTAATTCTTACTAAAAAACTAGGAGTAGGTTTGGCATTAAATGCTTATCGTTTAAATGATGCACGTCAAGAAATACTTGATGAGGTTTTTAAGAGTATGACAACACTTAATAAATATGCATTCGATGTTTTAAGTAAATATACACTTCATGCTTTAACGGATGTGACAGGTTTTGGGCTCCTTGTTCATTTAGATGAAATGCTCAATGAAAAGGCAAGTGCATTTTTAGATAAAGAAAGTATTCCTTATTTTAAGGATTGTCCTTATTATGTTGATGAATTTTATTTAAGTGGAGGCGCTCAGCATAATCGTAATGCAATGAAAAATAAAGTTTGTTTTAACGAGGAAAACTTTATTTTAGAAGAAATTCTTTATGATCCACAAACAAGTGGAGGACTTCTTGCCAGTGTTGCAAGTGATGATATAGAAAATATTTTAAATGATTTTAACCAAGCAGGACTTGCTTGTTATGTGATTGGTAAAATCGTTGAAAAAGATCAATTTAATATTTATGTACGTTAGGAGATTATTATGGAAATTTTAGATGCTCGAGGACTTGAATGTCCATTACCAGTTGTAAAAACAAAGGAATTATTAAAAGAAATTGATGAAGTAAAAGTACTCGTTGATAATGAGATTGCGATTGAAAATTTAACAAAATTTGCAGGAGTAAGACATTATCAAATTGTTACAGGTGATGATGGAGATGGTTTTTATGCAATTATTGCTAAAGAAGGTATTGATGAAGAATTAGATTTTAATGAAAAAAGTGGAGATGTTGTTGTTATTTCAAGTGAAACAATGGGAAATAATGAAGAACTTGGTGCTATTTTAATGAAATCATTTATTTTTGCACTTACAAAACAAGATCAGTTACCTAAAGGAATGATTTTTTATAATGAAGGTATTTTCCTTACTACAAATGAGGGAGATATTTTAAATGATTTAAAATATCTTGAAAGTCAAGGTGTTGATATTGTAAGTTGTGGAACATGTCTCGATTTCTTTAAACGTAAAGAGTTATTACAAGTAGGAACTGTTACAAATATGTATGATATTGTTGAAAGAATGGAGAAGGCTGAAAAAATTATTAAGCCATAAAAGATAAATGAAAGATTTAGTTATTGTAAGAGGTGGTGGCGATATTGCTACAGGGACCATTTATAAACTTTTTAAATGTGGATTTAAAGTCTTGATTTTAGAAATTGAAAAACCTAGTGCCATTCGAAGAAATGTTGCTTTTTGTGAAGCTATTTACGATACGCAAAAACAAGTAGAAGACGTCACTTGTTATCTAGCACATGACTATAATGAAGCAAAACAATTTTTAACGGAAAATAAAGTGACGTTATTGATTGATCCAGAGGCTAAAGCCATTGATTATTTCAAGCCAGAGGTTGTTGTTGATGCCATTCTTGCCAAAAAGAATTTAGGAACAACAAAAAAGATGGCTCCAATTACCATTGCTTTAGGTCCGGGATTTATGGCAGGTAAAGATGTTGATGTTGTTATTGAAACGATGCGAGGGCATAAACTTGGAAGACCGATTTATCAAGGAACTGCTTTAAAAAATACAGGTGTACCAGGAGTCATTAAAGGTTATGGAAAAGAACGTGTTATCCATTCTCCTAATGCAGGAACTGTAAAACATGTAAGGCATTTAACAGATATTGTTAAAAAAGGTGAAGTGATTGCTTACGTTGATCAAACACCGATTTATGCGACAATGGATGGATTACTTCGTGGCTTAATTAAAGAAGGTTTTGTAGTCACTCAAGGTTTTAAAATGGCAGATATTGATCCACGTGAAGATGAATATGAAAATTGTTTTACTATTTCTGATAAAGCACGCTGCATTGCTGGTGGAGTCATTGAGGCTATCTTTTATTTAAAAGGACATAGAAATGATTTATCTTGATCAAGCAGCAACCAGTTTTCCTAAAATTAAAGAAGTTCAAGATGCAGTAATTGATTGTATGAATCATTGTACCAATGCGAATCGTTCTACCAGTACGACAAGTTTAAATGCGAGTCGTTTGATTTATCAAACACGCAAACTTATTAAAGAATATTTTCATGTACCTCAAGATGGATGCGTGGTCTTAAATAGTGGAAATACAGAAAGTCTCAATACATGTATTAAAGGTATTCTCAAAAAAGGTGATCACGTGATTACGACCTACGCAGAACATAACAGTGTTTTAAGACCGCTTTATCAATTAGAAAAAGCGAATATTATTACCTTATCTATTACCTCACCTACAGTAGAGGGTATTAAAAAACATCTTCAAAAAAAGACAAAAATGATTATTGTAACACATAGTTCTAATGTGACGGGTGAAATTTATCCAATTGCTGAAATTGGAAAACTAGCGCACGAAAATGGTATTTTGATGATGAGTGATATTGCTCAAAGTGCGGGACATCTTCTCATTGATATGGAAAAGATGAATTTAGATATTTTATGTTTTAGTGGTCATAAAGGGTTGCTTGGAAATAGTGGAGTTGGTGGTTTTTGTTTGGCTCAATCTATAGAAATAGAACCTTTAATAAGTGGTGGAACAGGAATGGACTCTTTTAATCATTTTCAAAGTGATTACTACCCTGAACATGTTGAAGCGGGGACACGTAATATGACAGGAATTGCTTCTTTAAAGGCAGGTATTTTTTATTTAATGAAATATCATGATGAAAAATCAAAATACACAAATGAATTAGTTGAACTTTTATATGATGGTTTAAAAAATATTCCACAAGTTGTTTTGTATGGCGATTTTAAAGAAAGAACACCAATTCTTGCATTTAATATACAAGGAATGGATAGTTTTCAAGCGGCCGATCTTTTAAATAATAAATATGATATTGCAATTCGTTGCGGTACTCATTGTGCACCTTTGATGCATCAACATCTCAATACAGTGGAAAGTGGACTTGTAAGAGTATCACTTTCATTTATGAATACAAAAGAAGAAATACAATTTTTCATCAAAGCAATTAAAGAAATTAGTGAGGGTAATTATGATAATTAGTGTTATTGGTTCAGGTGGAAAGACAACAAAAATAAAACAGTTAAAAGATCAATATTTAAAAGAAGGTAAGACTGTTTTAATGACAACTTCTACTCATATGAAAATTGAAGAAAATACACTAGTCGATCCGAGTTATGAAGAAATTATAAATGAAATTAAAAAGCATGGTTACGTACATGCAGGTAGTAAAGCCAAAAATCAAAAAATTAAAGCTTTAGATGATGAAGTGTTAGAAAGATTAAAAAAAGAAATAGATGTAATTTTAATTGAAGCTGATGGTTCTCATGGATTACCTTTAAAATATCCAAGAAATAATGAACCTGTTGTAGACAAAGATAGTAATGAAATTATTTTAATTACTTCTTTAAAGGGACTTGGGAAACCTGTTCAAGATGTTGTTCATGGTTATCAAGAAATGAAAATTGATGGAAATCAAAAAGTAGATAGTCTTTTTATTCAACAACTTATCAACATCTATTTAGAAAAAATTAAAAAATATAATGTTCCTATTAAAATTCAAGTAAACGGAGCAAGTTCACTTTATGAAAAAGCACTAGTTTCGTTATTAGAAAATCAAAAGGAAGTAACACTTATTAATGAAGAATGGTTTTTGCCACAACCGAAACTTGTTATTTTGGGTGCAGGACATGTGAGCCAATATGTAAGTAAACTTGCTTCTATGTTGGATTTCTATACGATTGTTATTGATGAAAGAAAAGAATTTGCATGTAAAGAATTATTTCCAGAAGCAAATGAAATTCATTGTGTTTCTTTTGATAAAGCTGATTCCTATTTTCCTAAGGAAGCAAATACATGTTATGTCATTGTGACAAGAGGACATAAAGATGATCGTTTGTGTTTAAAAAAGACACTTTTTCGACAAAGTCTTTATGTAGGAATGATTGGAAGCAAGAAGAAAGTTAGACAAACCTATGATGCTTTATTAGAAGAAGGGTATCAACAAGTTGAACTTGATAAAGTACATGCTCCTATTGGACTTTCAATAAAAGCGATAACTCCTGCAGAGATTGCTGTCAGTATCATGTCTGAAATTATAGCTATTAAAAATGAACATCAATATTCAAGCATGACAAGTGACTTATTAGAAGTACAAGGTGATGGTGTTTTATGTATTATTATCGATAAAAAAGGATCAACACCACGTACAGTTGGTAGTATGATGTTTATAAATGAAAAAGGAATTATTGGTTCTATTGGTGGGGGAAGAGAAGAATATCAAGCTATTTTAGATGCTAAGAATTGTCATGAGGTAATGATGAAACATTATGAATTAAATAATAGCGAAAGTGCTAATTTAGGAATGATTTGTGGAGGAAGTAATGATGTGTTATTTCTTCCTATAAAGCAGCATTAGCTGCTTTTTTTATGTCTATAAATCTATTTTTTTGTATTATCTTGATGAAAAAATAGAGTTATGCTACAATTTTCTTGTTTTTAGAAGGTTAATTTAAATATGAGGGAGAGAATATGGAGAAAAAAGAGTATACAAGTCCTTATGATTTTGAAGGGAAAATTCCTTTAAAACAGGCAATTATTTTAGGTTTACAACACGTTCTAGCAATGTTCGTTGGTAACTTAACACCCGTACTTATTATTACGGGAGCTTGTGCTGCAACGCATGATGCAGATGTATTTGCTGCAATCCAAGTTTCGCTTTTACAAAATGCAATGCTTATTGCCGGTGTCGTTACTTTAGTGCAATTATTTTCAATAGGTCCTATTGGTGGGAAAGTCCCAATTATCATGGGAACAAGTTCAGGGTTTATTGGTGTTTTCCAAAGTATTGCTCATGTAATGGGTGGTGGCGTTTTAGGATATGGTGCCATCATGGGAGCAAGTATTATTGGTGGTTTATTTGAAACGGTTTTAGGTTTTCTTTTAAAACCATTACGTCGTTTCTTTCCATCTGTTGTTACAGGAACAGTTGTTTTATCGATTGGTTTATCTTTAATCGGTGTTGGTGTTGCTTCTTTCGGGGGAGGAAGTAGTGCTAAAGATTATGGATCTGTAGAAAATCTTTTGATTGGTTTATTTGTTTTAGTTGTTATTTTAGCTTTTAAACATGGTACAAAAGGAATGCTAAGTAATTCAGCTGTTTTAATTGGAATTATTTGTGGTTATGTTTTATGTATGATTTTACCATTGTTTATTTCAACAACAGGGGTTGCCAGTGATGGAACAGAGTTTGTTAAATCATGGGTTTTAAATTGGGATAAAGTGGCTCAAGCAAAATGGTTTGCCTTACCAAAACTCATGCCAGTAAAACCAGTTTTTGATTTAAGAGCAATCCTACCAGTTTTAATTATGTTTGTTGTTACAGCTGTTGAAACTGTTGGTGATATTTCTGGTGTTATGGAAGGTGGAATGTCAAGAGAAGCTACAGACCAAGAATTATCAGGTGGTGTTATCTGTGATGGTATTGGTTCATCTATTGCTGCTTTATTTGGTGTTTTACCAAATACATCTTTTTCACAAAATGTTGGGTTAGTAACAATGACTAAAATTGTCAATCGTTTTGCTTTAGCGTGTGGTGCGATTTTCCTAATTATTTGTGGTTTATTTCCTAAATTAGCGGCACTTGTTTCAATTATGCCTCAATCAGTATTAGGTGGAGCAGCAGTCATCATGTTTTCATCGATTGTTATGTCTGGTGTTCAATTGATTACCAAAGAACCTCTTACTGCTCGTTCAATGACAATTGTCTCAGTTGCTTTAGGATTAGGTTATGGTATAGGTGCAAATAGTGCAATTTTAGCACAACTTCCACAAGCAATTCAAATGATTTGTGGAGAATCAGGAATTGTACCTGCTGCTTTTGTAGCAATTATTTTAAATATTTTATTACCAAAAGAAAAACAATAAAGGAGGGCTTTCTTTGTTATCGATTAGAAATTATGTGCGACCTCAAACAATTGAGGAAGCTTATGAATATGCAAAAAAACCGCTGAGTGTTGTTTTAGGTGGTATGTTATGGCTTAAAATGCAAAATAGAAATGTAAATTTTGCTATTGATTTATCTGATTTGCATTTAGATCAAATTGAAGAAATAGATGATGAAATACATATTGGTGCTATGGTTACTTTAAGAGAACTTGAAACAAATGAACAATTAAACCATTTTACACAAGGAGCTATTAAAGAAAGTGTGCGTCATATTGTCGGTGTCCAATTTAGAAACTTAGCGACAATTGGCGGATCTATTTATGGAAGGTTTGGTTTTTCTGATGTTTTAACACTTTTTATGACACTTGATTGTGAGGTAGAACTTTATCCAACTGGGCGTGTTTCTATCAAAAAATTTGCAAATATGAAATTTACAAAAGATATTCTTACAAAAGTAATTATTAAAAAAGTACCAACCAATGTGGTTTATTTATCACAAAGAAATATTTCAACAGATTTTCCAGTTTTAACCTGTGCTGTAAGTTGTATTGATCAACATTATACATGTATCATTGGAGCTAGACCTTTACATGCTGTAGCGTTTAATGGAGATAGTTATTTTGAAACAGGTATTACTGAAGAAAGTATTCAAAGTTTTACAAAATATGTTTTATCAGAATTAAAATTAGGAAGCAATTCAAGAGCATCTAAAGAATATCGTCAAAAGATTGCAAAAGTTTTAATAAAAAGAGCTTTTCTTCAATTAAAGGAGGATGTATATGGAAATTAAATTAACTTTAAATGGAGAAAGAATTGTACAAGATATAGAACCTGATTTATTACTTATTGATTTTGTGAGAAAAAATGGTTGTTATAGTGTTAAACGCGGTTGTGATACAAGTAACTGTGGACTATGTACAGTTTTATTAAATGATAAACCAGTGCTTTCATGCAGCGTTCTTGCAATGCGTGCAAATGGTGCAAAAGTAGTTACTTTAGAAGGATTGCAAGAAGAAGCAAAGCCACTTGCAACATTTATTGCTAGTCAAGGAGCTGAACAATGTGGTTTTTGTAATCCTGGATTTATGATGAATACACTTGCTTTATTAAAAGAAAATCCTCATCCAAGTGATGATGAAATTAAAGAATTTTTAGCTGGAAATTTATGTCGTTGTTCAGGTTATGAAGGACAACTTAGAGGAATAAAAAATTACCTAAACTATCTTGAAGAAAAGGGGAATGAATAATGGCTTATAAACATATTGAAAAACCGGTCATGAAAAAAGATGCGATGAATCTTTTACTTGGTAAACCTGTTTATGTAGATGACATAACAAGTCAAGATTGTTTAGTTGTTAAAGTGTTAAGATCACCACATGCTCATGCTTTGATTGAAGAAATTGATGTTTCTAAAGCTCAAAAAATCTCAGGTATTGAAGCTGTTTATACGTATAAAGATGTTCCTCAAAAACGTTTTACCATGGCAGGTCAAACGTCTCCAGAACCAAGTCCTTATGATCGTTTAATTTTAGATCAAAGAGTTCGTTTTGTAGGAGATGCTGTTGCTATTGTTGCTGGTATTAATGAAAAGGTTGTTGATCGCGCTTTAAAAATTATTAAAGTAAAATATCAAGTTTTAACACCAGTTCTTGATTTTACGAAAGCAAAAGATAATAACATCTTAGTTCATCCTGAAGAAAATTGGAAAGCTTTATGTCCAGTAGGTGCTGATAATCATAGAAATCTTGTAGCAACAGATTCTTCAAGTCAAGGTGATTTAGAAAAAGTGTTTGCTTCTTGTGATCAAGTCATTGAAAGAACCTATCATACAAGAGCAAACCAACAAGCAATGATGGAAACTTTTAGAACGTATTGTGAAATCGATCCTTATGGAAGACTTCATGTTATTTCTTCCACTCAAATTGTTTTCCATTGTCGAAGAATTCTTGCTAACGCATTAGATATTCCTCAATCGAAAATTCGTGTTGAAAAACCAAGAATTGGAGGAGGATTTGGGGCTAAACAAACTGTTGTAGCTGAAGTTTATCCTGCTTTTGTAACATGGATGACCAAGAAACCTTCTAAAATGATTTATAGTCGAAAAGAATCACAAATTGCCTCTACACCACGTCATGAAATGCAAGTGACTGTTAAATTAGGAGCAATGAATGATGGAACAATTCGAGCAATGGACGTTTATACTCTTTCAAATAGTGGTGCTTTTGGTGAACATGGACCAACAACAGTAGGGTTATCGGGACATAAATCGATTCCACTTTATACAAATAATCTAGAAGCCTTTAAATTTTCTTATGATGTTGTTTATACCAATTGTCAAGCGGCTGGTGCCTATCGTGGCTATGGCGCTACGCAAGGACTTTTTGCGGTAGAATCGATTGTTAGCGAAATGGCAGGCATTTTAGGTATTGATCCTGTGGCTATTCGAGAAAAGAATATGGTTAGACAAGGTCAAACAATGGGGGCTTATTATAATGAGGTTGCTCAAGCATGTACACTAGACAAATGTATGGATCATGCTAAAAAACTTTTTGATTGGGAAAACAAATCAAAGGTACGCGTCTTAGAAAACGGTAAAATTAGAAGTGCTGGAGTAGCCATGGCCATGCAAGGATCTGGTATTTCAGGGGTTGATGTGGGTTCTGCTACATTAAAACTTGAAGACGATGGTTATTATACACTTCATATAGGCGCAGCCGATATGGGAACAGGTTGTGACACCATTCTTGCACAAATGGCAGCTGAGTGTTTAGACTGTGATGTTGATCATATTGTTGTCTTTGGGGCAGATACAGATATTTCACCTTATGATTCAGGTTCTTATGCTTCTTCAACAACTTATGTAACAGGAAAGGCAGTAGAGCAAGCTTGTGAAAAATTAAAAAATAATTTATGTGATCTTGCTTTACAAACATTCCATTGTGAAAAAGAAGATGTTGAATTCACCTCACAAGGTGTTAAAAATTTAAAGACAAACGAACTTTTAACTTTAAAGGAGCTTGCTTTAAAAGCAATGTGTGGAAATAATATTGAAACACAAGTTACAGTTACACATTCATCTCCAGTTTCACCACCACCTTATATGGTAGGGATGGTTGAAATTGAACTTGATAAAGAAACAGGACAAGTTGATATTCTTGATTATGTTGCTGTTGTCGATTGCGGTACTGTTATTAATACAAATTTAGCACGTGTTCAAACAGAAGGTGGCTTAGTTCAAGGAATTGGTATGGCTCTTTATGAAGATGTTCAATATACAAAACGTGGAGCTATTCCTGAAAACTCTTTTATGCAATATAAAATTCCTACACGTTTGGATATGGGAAAAATTAGAGTTGAATTTGAAAGTAGCTATGAACCAACTGGTCCATTTGGTGCAAAATCGATAGGTGAAATTGTTATTAATACACCATCTCCTGCAATTGCCAATGCTATCTATCGAGCAACAGGTAAATATCTAAAGGATCTTCCAATGACTCCTGAAAAAATCTTAATGGCAATTGATGAGTAATGAAAACATATATTATTTATTTAGCGGCTGGAAATAGTCGTCGTTTTAAGGAAGATAAGTTACATGCGCTTTTTAAAGGAAAAGAGCTTTATCTTTATGGAATTGATACTTTGAAACAATTATTAAAATATCGTAATGATATAGAAATTATCGTTGTTTCTAATACAATTGATACACAAGAAAAAGGTATTCATAGTTATAAAAGCCCTTTAAGTGAAAGAGGAATTTCTTATTCTATTAAAGCTGCTTTAAACCATATCAATCAAAAAGATGACTATCAAATGATGTTTATGGTTGCCGATCAACCTTATCTTTCTTATCAAACACTCAATAAGATGATTGATATATTTAATCAATCATCTTATTCTATATGTTCTTTAATGTTTAAAGATAGAGTTGGAAATCCGGTAATTTTTTCTAAAGACTATTTCAATGAGTTATATTCTTTAAAAGAAGATCAAGGAGGACGAACGATTGTTAATAAATATCCTCAAGAATGTTTTTATTTTATAATTGAAAATGAAAAAGAACTTTATGATATTGATTATCAAAGTGATTTACAAAAACTTATAAAGGAAGAGGAATATGATTGAAAACGCTAAGTCAGAAGATAAAGAAGAAATCTATAATTTGATTTGTATTTTAGAAAATAAAGAAATTAATAAAGAACACTTTGATTGTGTTTTTGAAAATTCTTTAAAAGATGAAGATATTATTTTTTTAGTTTATCGAGATAAAAAAATTGAAGGATTTCTAAGTTTTAAAATACATCATTATTTACATCATGACCATGATACAGGTGAAATTGTAGAACTGGTTGTTTTGCCAGAAAAAAGAAATTTGAAAATTGGTAAACAATTGATTGAAAAAATTGAAGAAATTGCAAGGAATAAAAATCTTGAACAAATTGAACTTTCTACTTCCACTTATCGTAAAGGTGCGCATCGCTTTTATGAAAGACAAGGCTATGAAAAATTACATTATAATTATACGAAAGCACTAGATGACTAACTGTCATCTTTTTTTCACATCTTTTACACATAGTCATGTTACAATAAAGTTAAAGAGGTGGTAGTAATGTATAAAGCGTTGATGATTGAAGATCATAAAGAAGTAAGAGACTTTGTTAAAGAGTATTTTGATCATAAAGAAATAGAAGTTATAGAAGCTCAAAATGGTTATGAAGGATTAGCAATATTAGATGATACAATCGATATCATTTTACTTGACATCATGATGCCTGGAATCGATGGCTATGAAGTTTGTAAACAAATTAGAAGTCAATATAATACACTCATCGTTTTTATAAGTGCTTTATCAGAAGATGAAAACCAATTAAAAGCTTATGAATATGGGGCAGATGATTATATTACTAAACCATTTAAACCTTCTTTATTGTATGCAAAATGTTTAGCACTTTTAAAAAGAAATAAAAAGATTGAAACGAATCAACTTCAATCAGGAAAAGTGATTTTGGATTTAGACAAACATATTTTAGTGATTGAAGAAAATAATATTGCTTTAACAGATAAAGAATTTAAACTTCTTCGATACTTAATGGAAAATCAGGGAATTGTTTTATCAAGAGAAAAAATTTTAGATGCTTTATGGGGCTATGATTATTATGGTGATGGACGAGCAGTAGATACGTATATCAAACGTTTAAGGAAACGATTGGGAAAATATTCTTATTATATTCAAACTATTGTTAAAACTGGATATGTGTGGAAAGAAGAAGAATTATGAAAAGAATAAGAAGCATTCAGTTTAAGGTGTTTATTTGTTTGTTTATTTCTTTTATGGTTGTTTTTGGATATGTAATTAAAAATAAATACGATCAACAATTTAATGAGCTTGTTTATAATAATCAAAATAGTACGGCAGATGATTATATTGATTATTGTACAAGTATCGCTAATTATAATGGCGAATATAGTCGTTTTGACTTAGATCAAATAAAACAAGGATTAAGTGAATTACCTAAAAGTGATGAAACAAAAATTTGTCTTTTAGATACTAAAGGAAACTTAATTGAACAATATGGATTTAATAAAAATGATCGATTGCTTATTGTCAATAATTCTTTTTCAGAAGTTGACGATTCGGATAATTTTTATGATGCATATTATTATATTGATTTAACATCTTTATCTACTAAACAATTTAAACTCTTAAAAGATACAATCAAAGAGATTGATAAAAAGAATTATGAGGATATTGATTTATGTTTTGAAGGTCAAATAAGTGAATTAAAAAACTTTAAAAATACTTCACAATCAACATATAATACAAAGAATAGATACTACAAAGTTACACCGTCTTATTTACATTATAATTATGATATTTTTGGTCAAAAAAAAGGAAAACCTATAAAAGCAAACTATGAATCATATGTAGAAAATGGTGAAGTATATTTATCAAGTAAAGAAAATGTATATAGGAATACAAATGTTTCAACACGAAAAATAAATAAATTATCTAATCAAGCTATCAAAGATCATTTTTCAAATGTTTATATACGTTTGGCTACTTTTTTAGATAAAGATTCAGTTACTGCAGAGATAGCTAATAAAAAATCAGATGAAATTGCTACATCTATTAAAGAAGGAACATTAACTTATGCCACTTTTACACAAGTATTAGAAGATTATTCTTATTTTGGACGTCTTCTTCCTTTGGATAAAGAAGGTGGTTATTCTGAAGGTCAAGAGCCAGCACCTAAAGCATTTATTGCCATTTTTTATAATTTTCAAAATAGAGGATTTCATCAGTTGAGAGATGAGTTATTGAGTGAAAATTTACTTTCATTTTTAGGAGGGTTCTTATTTGTTGTTTTATTTTCATATTTCATTTCTTATATGACAACAAGACGTATTAAAGAAATTGATCGTGTTGCAATGGAAATTGCAAATAATAATTTTGAGGGTATCTTAGATACAAAAGGGCATGATGAATTATCATCTTTATCAAGTCATATTAATACAATGTCATCAAACTTAAAAAGAAATATAGATGCATTGAATTTAGAAATAGATCAAGTGAAGAAGATGGAACAATTAAGGAAAGAATTTATTGCTCAATTTACCCATGAGATTAAAACACCTCTTTCCATTATTAATGGAAATATTGATTTGTTAGAAAATGTAGATGATGAAGATAAAAAAGCTAAGTATATAGAGGTGATCAATAAAGAAATTGCTGTTATTAATGATTTAGTATTACAAATGTTAGATTTATCAAAACTTGAAGCAAAGGCGATTACTTTAGATAAAAAAGAAATTGATTTAAGAGAGCTAAGTGAAGATATTATTGATGATTATGAACAATTATTAATGGATAAAAAATTAAAGATAGAAATACAAGGAGAAGATGTTTTAATTGTAGGTGATAGAAAACGAATAGAAATGGTTATTCAAAATTATTTATCAAATGCAATCAAACATGCATTTATTAATAGTACGATCAAAATTAAAATCAAAGAAAATGAATTTTCGATTGAAAATAAGGGAAAACAAATTGATGAAAATAGAATGGACACTATTTGGGAATCTTTTGTCAGTGATGATCAAAAAGGGACAGGTTTAGGTCTTGCAATCGTTAGAAATATTTTAGAACTTCATGAAATGAGTTATGGAGTTTATAATTTACAAGGCGGTGTAGAGTTTTATTTTAGATGGAAAAAATAAATGAAAACCCTTTCTTTTAAAAAGAGTTATAGAATCGTTAAAAAAGTCTTCTTTTTTTCATAAATTAGTTCCATTTAATGAAAAAAAAGCATATAATAGTCATTGCTTAAAGGAGAGATAGTAATGAATATAATTTTAATGGGTCCACCAGGTGCTGGTAAAGGAACTCAAGCTGCTAAATTGGTGGAAAAATATGGTTTAAAACAAATTTCTACAGGTGACTTATTTAGAAAAGCAATTAAAGAAGAAACAAAATTTGGTGTTATTGCTAAATATTTTATTTCTTTTGGTTATTTAGTACCAGATGATTTTACAATTCAAATGATTCAAGAATATTTAGAAGAAAATATTAACACTGAAGAATTTAAAAATGGTTTCATCTTAGATGGTTTCCCAAGAACAATCATTCAAGCTAGAAAATTAGCTGATATTTGTTCAATGTTCAATTTTAAAATTGATGCTGTAATCAACTTAGATATTCCTGAAGATGTATTAGTTAAACGTTTATCAGGAAGAAGAACTTGTGCTGATTGTGGTAAATCATATCATATCGTTTACAATCCACCTAAAAAAGAAGGTGTTTGTGACGCATGCGGTGGAGAATTAACACAACGTTCTGACGAAAGTGAAGAAGCAGTTCAAGTACGTATTGATACTTACAATAAACAAACAAAACCTTTAATTGATTACTACACAATGTTAGGTGAACTTACTAATGTTGACGGGAATCAATCAATGGATGAAGTTGCTGAAGAAATCTATAAAGTATTAGATAATTTAAAATAGAAGCTCACGCTTCTATTTTTTTTTCATAAAATGAAATAAGCTTTCTTGTATAGACCTCTATGTTATAATGAATATATCAAAAAATGGAGGATATAAAAATGAGTAAAAAACCCGTAAAAATTGTAACAATTGGTGGAGGAAGTAGTTATACACCAGAGTTAATGGAAG